>ERZ1023235.4-NODE-4-length-268579-cov-136.463448_pt1 | contig 268579 bp, 262 predicted proteins | sample MGYA00380453_ERZ1023235 | MGnify/ENA primary metagenome ERZ1023235 (study PRJEB33173, sample SAMEA4830358) | metagenome | study: EMG produced TPA metagenomics assembly of the PRJEB25223 data set...
TGCCGACTGATCGCCTGTATTAGTCGCTGCCGACTGATCGCCTGTATTAGTCGCTACCGACCGATAGCCTGTATTAGTCGCTACCGACTGATCGCCTGTATTGAACACCTTGGCGGCATCCCAATCAACTTTACCTTTTATCCATTCAACGGCTTTTTTTACCATTTCCGGTAAGTTAATTTCGGTTTCGATCGTGATTTTTGCAGATGCAATTTTTGTATCATCACTATCTTTTGATGTTTCGCCACTCATTTTAACTACAGCAAATTTACTTACCGCTGGACTGTAATAGTTAAGCACATCAAGCGGATATTCGCAGGCGTGAAATCCACTCTCACAAGCCTTAACATCACCTTTATGCTCATACGTTTTGCCTATCTCATACTGATAACCTCGACAAGTCCAGTCTTGGTTAAACCCTTTATAAGCTATAATTTCTTTGTTTTCTTCAGTCATTTTTTGTCTCTCAAATTTAGATAATAAAAAAGCCACTATTGGTTAGTGGCTTATCATGTAACTCAAAACGGAATATCATCATTAAACCCGTCTTGTTCTGCCGCTGCGCTTAATGGATCGGGTTTTTCTTTGTCTTTGCTTGGCTGTTGTGTTTCATTGCTTACCTTGCTGTCTAGCATTTCAAAGGATTGTGTCGCTACTTTAAGTGCGGTGCGATTATTGCCGTTTTGGTCTAGCCAGCTTTCCTGTACCAGTTTCCCTGTTACACAGATTTTTGAGCCTTTTTGTAGATATTGTCTTGCTACATCAGCAGAATTGCCATGCACCACAATGGGTATCCAATGCGTACGTTTAACTGTATTACCTTGTTTATCTCGGTAATCATCACCGATAGCGAGATTAAATGTGGCAATTTGTCCGCCATTTTGGAATTGGCGGATTTCTGGGTCACTGCCTAAATGACCGACTAATATCACGGTGTTGGTATTACGTGCCATTAGTGCATCTCCTGTATAAGTTGTTGATAATATTCTTGCGCAATTTCTACCCGCTCTTTGATTTTCTCGATGATTTTCTCATCACGTTTAATTGTGACGGTGGTAATACGTTTTTCTTGAGGGATTTGCTCAACCAAGTCAATGTATCGGGTTGGGTCGTCATAGCTTGATAATTGGTCGTAAGGGGTAGGGAGGAGGACAAAATCAATGTGCGCCTCATTACAATCCCATAGCCACATATAGCCTTGCATTTGTGCGTCATACCCCGCTTTTTTCGCTTTTTCTTCTGCCTCGTCAGCAAAGAAAGGGTGTGAGCCAATATCCCAAGAGCATTTAGTATCTATGATTAATTTTCGACTTGGCACATAAATATCGCACTCGCCTGTAATCCAATCGTTTTCACGCCTTTCCGTGTTCTTTTTAAGCGGTAATCCACGTTTACGACCGCTTAACTTAATGGCTTGCTCTTCTAATGCGATGCCTTTTTCGGTGTATTTATTGCCTTCGAAATCTTGATAACCGAATAAATCAAATTTCACAATTTTTCTTACCGCACTTTTGGCTGTCGCAGAAATTCCGTTACCGCTTTTAGGCTTTGCCATTAAATCAGCCAAGCCAGAACATCTAGCTTTGAGTTGGTACATTTTATTTTCCCTCTATGGTTGAAATTATTTCGGTATGACAGATTTTGCCGTCACAGTCTTGATTAAGGTTTAGGGCGTGCGCCATATACACTACAAATGCACACACGAGAGTAATGATTAATTTGTTCATTTTCTGTTCCTTTTGTCGGATTTTAGGTGTGAGAATCCGCCCCACGTTGTTTTATGTGAGGTCGGTTGAGTATTTAAGGATTATTTAAATACTGCTTTTTTAGCTGTTGGCGTTTCAAGCAGGCTTGCCATACCTTGTACGAACATAAGGCGTTCGGCACTTGCGTGAATGTAGGCTTGGATGTTTTCCATACATTGGCTGAGTGGTTTGCCTAAGTTGTGGAGGTAATGGCGACCAAAGTGGCGGTCGATATCTATACCGATAAAGGTTGGTTGCACTTTGGTGCGTAAGTCGCTTGCCTGGTAAAGAAAATGATAGGCTTGCACCAGTAGGTTTAGGGGTTCGTCTGCAAGCGGTTGGATTTGGTTTGTATTTTGTGAAACTTCACAATCTAAAATATCGAGTACCCATTTGCGGAAGTCTTTGGCGACTTTGGTGCGGGCGAACATGGCAATTAGGTGTGCACCACGAAGCGAGAAAATACGCACTTTTTGAATACCGCCTGCGGTTTGCATTTCCACAAGTGCGGTCATTTCTGCGGTAAATTCGTCTGCGTTGCGGTCGTAGATACGAAGTACGTTATCGGAATGAGCATATTGTAATGCTTTGCCTAATTCGATAGCTGTTAAGAATGTTTGATTATTTTGGTTGATAACCGAAAGAGTAGTGTTTTGGAAAGTTAATGTTGTCATTTTTAGTTTCTCGTAACAAATTTTAATAACTCATCACGCAGAGGCTAAACTGGTGATGAACTGAACTGGATTAGCCTTACCGTGTTACGAGAAAACGGCGATCCGAAGATCTCCAATTCAGCCCATCATTGACAACTTTTGAAGGGGGGATCGATTTGATCCGACCTTTGAAGTTTTAAGGTACCGTCAATTTGACGGCTCCTTTGATTTGCTGATTTTCGGTTATAAAAAAAGACGCTTGAGCGTCTATCTATTTCTAACCGCTCGTAACATTCAGGAGGCTAATCCCGACTTTCTGTTGAAAGTGGGGGTATCTTAATCCGAAGTGAGGGCGGTGTCAATGACTATTCTGCTTTCTGATTTTCTAGCTCTTCAAGTTTCGTTAATTGCTCTTGGCTAAACTCATAAGCTCCGCTATCACAAAGTTCTTGCAGGGTGGTTTCGCCGTTGGCAATGCTTTGCTTACATTGTTCGAATGTGGCTTCATCAACAACCGCTAAAAATTCCGCTTCTTGAATATTGTCGGTGTAATTGAACTCTTGATTTTCTACATCTTTCACAACGGTTTGGTCGGCTAATACCGCTTGTTGCATTTCAACCGATAACGGAGCTTGTTTTGATAGCAATAACTTAGTTACAGTTTTTAATGCCATTGCCTCGAAGTTATCGTGCCATACGCCATAGCCTTTTTTGAATGTTTGGCTGTAGCGTTGAGCGTGCTTGACGATGTCATCGTGACTCATATAGAGTTCAGCCGAAAAATCGTTTACCAGTTTAAAATAGGCGTAATAGCCGATTGGATTTTCGTTTTGTTCAGGCTCTTGCTCCCAGTCGAACTCAAAACCATTGATGAAATCTTTTTTGATAAGTTGCTTTTTGTACACAGGCAATGCGACTAAGCGTTTAAATTGCCCGCTACGTTGTGCCAATTGGATAAAGCCTTTATAGCCAATTTGGAATTGCGCTTCGGTTTTCTTTTCCTTGTTGTTTCTGAAAGGGACGATATAGGCAAAGCCTAAGCCATTTTGTAGTGGCAAATTCAATGTCGCTGCCATACAAGCGGCGTTAAAAATGCTCATTGGGTCTGCTGTTTTAAGCATTGCATTGCTATTGGCAATTTGCATAACACTTGTTGCAAAGGTTGCCGCATTTTTGCCAACAAGTTCCTTAATCTTATTTTGCACATTCGCACTTTCAAAAAATGTTTTAAGTGCAGGTGGCTGTTTATTTTGTTGATGTTGGACTTGGTTTGTCATCTCGCCCCTCCATTAATCTGGGTCATAATCATTCATTCTGTCGTTTAATTCACGCTCTGCGATTTTCTTAATCGCCTCTTGTCTATAAGGCTCATAACTTGCACCGCTACCAATAGCGAGCCAGAAATTATCGTTATCGCACAACATTTCCGTGAGTTCGTGATAATGCGTTTGATCGCCTTGTTTTAAATCATTGTCGATTTCAGTAGCGACTTCATCTAAAGCGATTTCATAGCCTGCTTGCCAATCCACTTTACGTTGGTGAGCCGCATCAAGTTGAGCGTAGTGATCAGCGTAAGGTTTCATTGTTTACTCCAAGTGCGGTTAATTTCTGCTTGTTTTTGTGCGGTGTAATCCTGCAGTTCTTTTTCTGTTGCCAGTGTAAGATTGGGCGGTAAACATACGCCGTTTTCATATATGCCCCCTTTCAGTTCACATCGGGCTTCTTGTTGGATTTGTTGGCTTAATTCGTTATCGTGCCAATCGGTGGGGTTGGCGTTGGCATTGGCATCTAGGCTAATGCCGCCCACAATTAGGGCAATAATCAAGGCGGCGAGAAAATAGCTGATTCGAGTTAGCCATTTTTCACGGCCTTTCATAAAATGCGTGAAGCTTTGTTTTTCTTGGCGTAATGGGGTTTTTGAGTGTTTCATTTTGTTTCCTTTTTAGTCAATTTAGTGAATTTAGGGTGCAAAAAACCGCCCCACGTTGTTTTATGTGAGGTCGGTTGAGTATTTAAGGATTATTTAAATACTGCTTTTTTAGCTGTTGGCGTTTCAAGCAGGCTTGCCATACCTTGTACGAACATAAGGCGTTCGGCACTTGCGTGAATGTAGGCTTGGATGTTTTCCATACATTGGCTGAGTGGTTTGCCTAAGTTGTGGAGGTAATGGCGACCAAAGTGGCGGTCGATATCTATACCGATAAAGGTTGGTTGCACTTTGGTGCGTAAGTCGCTTGCCTGGTAAAGAAAATGATAGGCTTGCACCAGTAGGTTTAGGGGTTCGTCTGCAAGCGGTTGGATTGGGTTTGCGTTTTGCGATTCTGATTTGTGCATTGCGAGGAAAGCACGCAGTACAATCAGGTGGAATTTCGGGGAAATCCACATTGCGTAGGCTAAAACCAGTTCTTCGCAAGCGTAAGTGCTTGGATTTTTACCGCCTCTGACTGTTTTTACTGGCAAAGTACAGATCTGTACTTTGTCATTTTCAATTTCAGAAATAAGATCTTTGGTTTGATCTAGACGTAAGAATAAAACAGGTTTATGTTTTTCACCACCACCACCACCACCACTAGCTTTGTGTAAGTCAGTTAATGAAAAGAGATTATCTAATTGACGAATAGAAGTGTCTAGAATTGCTAAGTTTGACATAATTTTTTATCCTATGAGTAATTTTACAAAACCCTACTGTTGAGATAGGGCGATCGGGTGCTTCAACACTGCTCATAGACAGCCTTTCGTTTTCCCTTTCGGTATTATATGTACGAAACGCCACCCGATCATAAAATCAGGATAAAAAAATACCGCACTTAATGCGGTCTGTTCCGCTATGAGTCATTGGTGTGTTGAGCACCGTTAGCGGGATAATATAACAAAAAAGCCTGTGTTGTAAACAGGCTTTATCAAATTCTTTCATTTTCAATTTAGTAGGGTTGATCGGGCTTCAACTACCAACGCAAGCTGGCGGAGCTTATTTCCTCAAGGGTATTTTATTAGGCTCTCTAGACCCGATCATATTCGATTTTTAACCTATACAGATATGTATAGGTAGAATTTAGGCATAAAAAAACCGCTATGCTTTCGGGTGCGGAGAACCGCTTGCGTTTAGTAGTGCGGTTATCTTATCCGTTGATGGCGGTTTTTGTCAATTAGATTTTATTCTTCCAACAAGGGTTTTTCTTTAAGCTGCGTGAGTGCGGCTGTTTGTAAGAGCGAGCTCATTTGTTGAATTGCAAGGCGATTTAAGATTGCCAGCCGTTCTTCTTGCGGAAATCCTTGCTGAATTAATAGGGCGTTTTGGCTTTCTAAACCTGCCAATACGGTTAATTGTTCAATAGTAGCGTGTTCACGCATATTACCTTTTAATTTGGGGTTGGCATCTTTCCATTGTTTAGCCGTTTGTCCAAATAAGGCTTGATTTAAAATATCAGCTTCAGTGGCATACACAAATTGATGTTGCTTTGTGTTAAGTAATTTGGGAATGAGGTGGGCTTTGATGGCATCAGTATGTATGCGGTAATTTGCCTTGCTAAGAATGCGTTTAACGTTCCATTCTAATTTGTTATCTTCGGCTTCTTTTTGTTTTAAGCGTTGGAATTCTTTGATTAGGTAGAGTTTGAATTCTGGGCTTATCCACATTGCAAATTCTAATGCAATATCTTTGTGAGCGTAAGTCCCACCATAACGCCCTGCTTTGGCTTGTAAACCGATAGCATTAGTTTGAGCAACAAACTCTTTAACGCTAATTTTAAATCGATTTAAACCAGATTGACTTTTAATTAGGGCGAATTCGCCATAATTAAAATTAGGATTGTTTAGCTCTTCCCAGATACCGATATATTCAAGCGTATTACGGTTTCTGAGCCAATCGCTAATAAAAAATTCCCCATCTTTTGCTTTGAGCATATCCGTTAGGTTGATGTAATCTTCACCATTTTGTTCCATTACGCGAATTTCAGCATCTTTTACAATGATTACATTAGTCATTTTTACCTCTCAGATACAAAAAAAGCCGTTTTAGACGGCTTGAAATTGGGGGTATCTTAATCTGAAGTAGGGGTGGTGTCAAATGTTTTACGCATAATGAAATTAAGGTTGTAAAAGGGATTATTCAACTTACCGCATTTGGCAAGAATTTTTGTAAGGTCTGTTTATAAGTTTTTCTTCACAATTTCTGTAATCTCTTTTGCGTATTTTTCAAAAACTTTTGATTCTTCATTAAAGAAAGCGTCGAACCATTTTTCTATTTGGCTCATAAAAAAATAATGAACTGATAATGATACAAGTAGAGCAGTAAAAAAAGCGATTATTATTGTATTCATACATTCTCCAATTTATCTAGTTTTTTGGCTTGTAAACCGATAATTTCTAATTTTTCCATTGTTGCATTCCTCGTTTGTCTGCCATTTCAAAACACACTTCATCTATCATTCGCAACGGTTTCACATGCCGTTGTGTCTCTGTACTAGCAAATGTGCTTTGAAATATCCACATTGGGATATTCGCCTGCTTGAGCTCCACTTTCGGCAACTGCACCGTTTTTCACTGGCTTTGCATGGGCAGACTTTAAACCACAGTGTTATTAAGTAGGTTAGGGCTTTTAATCTAACGACCGCTTAATACCGTTATGCACTGTGATTCTGTGAGATAAATTGTTAAAGAGCGTTGAGATGTTGGTTATGTGTATCTCGTTTTGATGGGTGTATATTATCTAAAAGATAAAACTATATCAATATAAATTTTACCTTAAAGATAATAAATATTTATCTTTTTTATTATCTATTTGATTTTTAAGGAAATAAATTTTAAGCGAGGTGATTTAAGTGGTGGTTTTTTTGAGCGGCTTGTTTGCCGAAAGTTGTAGAAAGTTAGAGATTTGGTAATAAATTGGGTGAGATTAGATTCAAAGGCAATAGAATTTAAATGCCGATAATCATCTAAAAAGTATCGATTATTATAAAAAATCTTTGTATAATACCCACAATAGGAGAGTAATTATGATTGAAGCAATTGATTTATTTTGCGGAGCAGGTGGTTTAACCGCAGGCTTACAACAAGCTGGCATTAAAGTAAAAGCAGGGTACGATATTGAAGAGCAGTGTCGCTATGCATTTGAATTTAATAATCACGCTGAGTTTGTCAATAAAGATGTTTCTTTAGTAGATAATGAAGAGATTGCTCGCCGTTTCTCAAAAAAAGCAATTCGATTATTAGCCGGTTGTGCCCCTTGTCAGCCTTTTTCAAAGTATAACCAAGGAAAAGACACAACAACCGATAAGAAATGGCCACTGTTATATGCTTTTGCTCGTTTAATTGAGGGAAATCTGCCTGAATTGGTCACAATGGAAAATGTGCCTGAAGTGGTTAAGCACCAGGTCTATCATGATTTTGTGAAAAAATTGGAAAACCTCGGGTATCATACTTGGGCGGATACGGTGGTTTGTGCGGATTACGGCGTGCCACAACGTCGCCGTCGTCATGTATTACTTGCTTCGCGGTTAGGGCCTATCCACTTAATTGATCCTACTCACAAAGAGAAATGGATAAACATTAAAGAAGTTATCGGACATCTTCCTGCTATTAACGCAGGAGAACAACACCTTGATGATCCTCTGCATCGTGCAGTTTCATTAAATACACTTAATTTAAAACGTATCCGTGCTTCCAAGCAAGGTGGTTCTTGGAAAGATTGGCCAGAAGAGCTACAGTTGGCGTGCCATAAAAAGTCCTCTGGCTCTACCTATGTAAGTATTTATGGGCGAATGAAATGGGATGAACCAAGTCCAACAATGACAACACAATGTTACGGATATGGTAACGGTCGTTTTGGACACCCTGAGCAAGATAGAGCTATTTCACTAAGAGAGGCTGCAATTTTCCAATCGTTCCCTGATGATTATCAATTCTACCCAGTAGATAGTAAAATGCAAACTAAAGACGTGGGTAGAATGATTGGTAATGCAGTTCCTGTCCGATTAGGAGAGGTTATTGGGTTAAGTTTACAGCATCATTTAAAAATCTATCATTAAGATAAAATCTATCATTAAGGGATATTTCTAGCTTATCTTGAATATCTAGAAATATCCTTTCTATCTCCTTTTTACATACCATTAACTGTTCTACTGAATACGCTAGCCCAATCTCGCTAAAATCTTTTTCTCCGTGTGCAAGTTGGTTTCTAATGTCTTTCAAAGTACGCAAGTCAATTTCTGCTTGGAAATGAAATTGGATGTCTGATATCTGGTATCTGGTATTCCTTCAATATATCTTTAAATATCCTGCCATCAACATTTCCATTAGCAATATCTGTTTTTTCAGGTTTGTAAATTTTGAATTTATCTTCAAACAAATTTTTTAAAGTTTGATGTTTTTGCTCAGCATTGCTATTTTTAGGGAATAGATAACCTGAGATTATATTCTGAATATATGGTTTTAGCTCAAAAAATGAGACTTCCTGATCATGGATATCATCATAAATACTATAAATAAATTCCCTAAAGAAAAACTCTACCTTGTTGTATAACATAACAAGTATGTTTGCCTTTACAATATTACAAAGTTGCTCATCCCCTAAGGAAAGAAGATGAGTATATAACTTGTCTATATCCTCATCCCTTTTTCTCAAATCTTCTTTTAGTGCCTCTAATACCATTAAGCTTGACCCAATAATTTGTTTTTTACAAAATCAATTCTTGCAGTTAATTTTGATTTATTATTCGCTGCATCACTTGTAACAACATTACGGTACTCTTCGGAATTAAACCAGCTTGAGATGTTGTCAGTATCTAATCCTTCAACCCCATTATTTTCTTTAATTGCAAAATATGTACCTAAAGCAATAGACTCAAAAAATGTTCTTGAGGTAGAGCTTGCATTTTCTGATTTTTTAAAGCCAAAAGGAAAATATTCATCAACGAACTTCATAACTTGTTGAAATCTATCCAAATACTCTTGAATATTTAATTTTTCCTTTGGAATACTTGCCATCTCATTAAAGTATTCATCAAGGAATGTTCTCACACTATTTTTATAGTCTTTAAGTTTATCTCCGTAACCAAAGAAGCGTAACACTAATTCTGCGTAATCTTCGTTGCTTCTTCTACTTCTTGAAAGAGGTGACAATGTTCTAAACAACTCATTCTTTGAGCAAGGGTCAATCACTTTTGTATAAAAAGCTGATGTAGCACTTTCAGAGCCTCGTCGTTGTTCCATTGGAATTAATGGTTTAATACCTGAATTGATGCGTTCAAATAAATCGCGTTTGTATTCGCTATCATCTGACCTTAATTCCATAATGCGTAAAGATTCCCGTAAGAATCTTCGCTGTCTTCCTGCGGGTAAATCAGAAAATTTAAAACCCTCCAATTCGGTTAATTCTTTTAATTCTGATAATGGAAATTCATCCTGAACAAAGTAATAAATAGCTCTAATTCGTTGAGAGCCGTCAATAATTTCTACTCGGCCATCTAAGTCAGGATTTTCATTAAAACTATCTGCTATATAAATATAAGGGATAGGTAAAGTGAGTAAGATACTTTCAATAAATCTAGAGGCTATACGCTCATCCCATTTGTAATCGCGTTGGTAATCTGGGATAAATAATTCGCTATCAGAATCAGGATCACCGCCATTCCCAAATTTCTCTAAAATAGTCTGGATAGACCATTCTCTTAACCCGAATGAAATCTCTCGTTGTTTTTCAATAATTGCCTTTTCAGCTAGGTCTTTTTGTTCTTTCGTTATCATATTTTTTCCTTATTATCACAAATCCAACACCAAGCTCTCTTTGGCAATGCCTGCTATATATTGCATTTTGCGGATGTTTTCTTGGTAAAGGTTGATTGGCTCGTGGTTTTCATTCACGGAATAGAGCGTGAGTCTGCCACCTTGTTCGTAGGCGTAGATTTTAACCATTACTTGATCTTCATCGGTAACAACAAGCACCTCATCCCCATTTTTAATTTCGTGATTAGGTTCAATAATCACGTATTCACTATGCTTGATACGTGGGGTCATTGAATCGCCCTGACATTTTAGGGCATATACATCTTCATCACGGCTTGGCCACCAAATGTAACCTTCGCCTTCGCCTACGGGGTATTCTAAATCGATCCAATGCCCTTCAGTTCCTAATTGGGCGTAGCCGCGAATAGGCACATGGTTCACGGGTATGGAACGCATTTTCAGGAAGTTCACGCCTTTCGGATTTTGGCTGAGGTCGTCATAAAGTAAGCAGTCTGCAGACACGAGGAATAATTGCTCAAGGGTGCTTAAAAAGAGCTTTTCATTTTCCACGTTATCGGAATTTAGCAGCTCTAACAAGCGGCTTTTTTCAATCTCGGTTCGCTCCGCCAAAAGTGGGAGCGAGATGCCTTTTTTACGCATTAAGAATTTGACGTTATCCAGCAGGTGGACAGGCTGTTTCTCTTCAATGGCTTGATGCTGCTGATCTAACCAACCTCTTGGCTTACCCATTCCATCTTCTAATTTTGCAGCAATTTTATCGCCAATGCCTTTCGGCTTGCCGTTTTGAATAGCATTTTTATTCTTAATTTGTAGTAAATAACTTACTGCAATTCCTGTTTTAGAAGCCAGTTCTGAAGTGCTGCCTGCCTCATCAATAAGTAAAAGTAAATTATCGTGGCGGATCTCTTTCATTGTTTTCATAAATACCCCCTTGAGTTAGTTCATTATTGTTATTTTATTATCAATTGGATAATAAATAAATATGATCTATCTATTGATTTTTGTTTACCTATAAGATAATATTTTGATTTATTTTTTAGATAAATGATATTTGTATGAAATTAAGAGATTACTTTGAAAAACAAGGAAGAGGGTCGCTTACCTATCTTGCCAAACAAATGGGAGCGAAAACATCAAATGTGTGCCTCTGGGCTAAGGGTAAAAAGAAGGTGCCAACTAATCGCTGTCCAGACATCGAACGCATCACAGAAGGCAAGGTAACTTGCGAAGAGTTACGCCCTGATGTGAATTGGGGTGTGTTACGTAATTCAAAAGGGCAATAAAAAAACCAAGGCTCATTTTTGATTTTTATTAAAAAACTTATCTAGCACAACAGGTAGAAGAGTAAGGCTCCAAAAGAAAAATGACAATTTGAGCACAAAGTAAGACCAACTTGACTCAGTTAGCAAAAATTTGAAACCAAACTCAATAAGTTCTTCTTTGCTAAATGAACCAAGTGTAGTTAGAACGGCAATGCACATCATTGATGGAATGTAGGCGTAGTTATCTAAAGTTTGTTGATATTTCCTTACTCCCCATTTGTGCAATAAAACCAATCCCAGAGGGATGCCGTTTACAAGTATTCCAATGAGCCAATACGGAATATCACTTCCAATAATTAGCCGTGGAAGTAATAGAAAGACAATAAAACATAACCCGACGAATAAATCACGGAATGTAACAAAGGACATAAAAAGAATGAGTAAATTGCAAAGTAGATTGCGCATTATTGCACAAATTTGGCGAGAGGATAGCGAGTTTCGTTACTTTACGGCGATTGCCATTCTTTTTGTGGTTGTAAGTTTTTTTTAATAAAAAAGCCACGAGGAGATTTCGTGGCTTTAACTAACTATCTTTAATTGTTATTCACAGAGGTTATCTGCATGGAAAATATTAATCCAAACGAAAAAACAAGTCAAACGCAAAACGGCAAGATTCTAAAGGCTTTGTTGAATGGCGAGCGATTGACTCAGCTTGATGCTTACACCCGATTTAATTGCACCCGTCTAGGAGCAAGAATCTACGACATAAAAAATATGAACGAGGAATACAAGAACAAAGTTGTTGATAGATGGGTTGTTCTTCCAAGTGGTAAGAGAGTTAAAGAATACCGATTAGAGGCTTGATATGAATAATGATTCCAGATTCATTACGAATTCTTTCCAAGTGCCTAATGCTGTTATAGATGAATTAATGGCTGAACTAAGCGGTGCAGAACTCAAATGTTACTTAGCTATTTTACGTAAAACTAAAGGCTGGAATAAAGATTTTGATGCGGTTTCAGTTACACAATTAATGAGCGTGACAGGGTTAAGCAATAGAGCAGTAATCGATGCCTGCAATCATCTAGTTGAACTAAATCTGCTTTATCAAAAAACAGGGAGTAGAGGTGTAAAAATTTTCTCAGTTAACCTGTGTAATAACTTCACTAGTGAAAAAAGTTCACCAGTGAAAAAAGTTCACGGCACTAGTGAAAAAAGTTCACCAGTGACTAGTGAAAAAAGTTCACACACAAAAAACAATATAAAAAACACTACTCAAAATACAAATAAAAAAACTACGCAAAAAAATTCGCTCGCTTTGCTTGCTGAATTTGGAATCGTTGGTCAGCTTGCCGAAGATTTTATTGCTCACCGAAAATCAAAACGAGCAGCAATCACAAAAACCGTACTTGTTGGCTATCAGCGAGAAGCACACAAAGCAGGAATACCTCTTGCCAAAGCCATCACGATATCCATTGAGCGCAATTGGCAAGGGTTTAAAGCTGAATGGAATTGGCGTGATGAAAACATAGCAACGGCTACAAATACCCGAAAAACAAGCGCTTTTGCTGATGATGGTTCTTGGGCTGTAGGCAGAAAATTAAATATCGATCCTGAACTCATTCCGGAGGAGTTGAGATGAAAAACGTAATTCCAATGGAACCCGCAAAAAGTGCGGTCACAAAGTCTGATATTCCCAGCAACGCCGTTCGCTTAATTGACCGGATGTTTGTGCGATTGAAATCCATCTTTCCAGCATGGAAACAAGCATTTGACAGCGAGATTGAGTACAACGAAACAAAGCAAGTTTGGCTCGAAGAATTATTCAAAGCGGGCGTAGTGAATCCTCAATCCCTAAAACGAGGACTGGACTTGGCAGCAAAATCCGAAAGCCCATTTTTTCCGAGTGTAGGACAATTCATTACTTGGTGCAGTGAAGATTATCACGAATTGGGTTTACCGAACGAAGCGGAATTATACCAACGTTATAACACTTTCTTAGGCTATGCCCGATTCAATCGGGATGAATTTCAATATCGTTCAAAAGTGGAATTTTGGTTGCTTAAAAATCTGTACGAAAAGTGCAAGAAAAAATCGGAAGAGGACACGTTGAAAACTATTCCGAAATTACTCACAGAAGTGGCAGAAAAAGTGCGGTCGAATTTTCCTTTTGAGGATATTCCGAAGATGATTCCTGCAAAGCCAAGTTTTTACGATAAAGCGAAGGCTGATAAGGCGCGCGATAGCTTGATGGCAATGATGAAAGGGAAAGGGGCATTGCAATGACAAGCTATAAATGCCCAAAGTGCGGTGCGGAATTAGAGGATTTTTATACGCCAGATTATTTTATATTGAGCAGCGAATGGGATGACGATCGTTTTCGTTGTAACGGTCACTTAATTGAGCCGATACCGTTTCCGCAGGTAAGTAAATACAGCGCAGTAAATCGAACAAAATCTTGCGGTTATTTTGGGTTAGAAGATTTAGGTGTGGAGTATAAAGAATGAGTATTGCGATGTTATTCAAGCGTTGGGAATGATGTTATGAGCCAATACAAACCTTTCTTTTTACGCGATCAACGCATTAAAAATAATTGCTTAGATTTAATCAAGGAATTGCCAACGGACGATAAAAAGCCGTTGGTAGTCAAAATCCAACCAATAACACGCTCACTTGAGCAGAACTCAAAACTTCACGCACTACTAAGCGATATTAGCAAACAGTGCGAATTTAACGGTAAAAAGCGAGACATTGACACGTGGAAAATGATTATGGTATCGGCTCACAAAATTGCAACAGGCGGTCAGGCTGAAATGGTAATCGGGCTTGAGGGGGAAGTTATCAATCTACGAGAAAGCACCGCTCAAATGAGCGTAAAACGACTAGCAAGCCTAATAGAGTACATTACCAGTTGGGGCGTGCAAAATGGCGTGAGATTTAACGATAGATGGGGGCTTTAAATGAAACGCTTAAACAATGACGAGATTTTAGAGTTAAAAATCGTACTTTTTATTGTGGCTGTTTGGGGAATGTTTAATATGGTGTTTGGCTAATGGCTAAAGAATATAAATGCAAAATGTGCGGAAACTACTTTATAAAAACCGTTTCAAGTCTGCAAAAGGTCTGTTCGCCAGAATGCGCCATTAAACTTTCGCGCGAACAGACCCGCAAGGCACGCGAGAAAAAAGACAAACAGGCGCGAATCGAAAACCGCAAAAAAATGACCGCTCTTAAAGAGAAAAACAAAACCAAGCACGAATTGACCAAGGAAGCGCAAGCGACAGTAAATAAATATATCCGCCTGCGCGATATGGGCAAAGAATGTATCTCCTGCGGCACGCCCTTAGTAGCAGAACAGCTAGGAGGCGGGTTTGATGCCGGACATTACCGCTCACGTGGAGCTGCGCCACACTTACGCTTTTACACGCTCAATATCCACGGTCAATGTAAAAAATGCAACCGCTACTATGGCGGCAATGTACATCAATATCGCCTAGGCTTGCTTGATAGACTAGGTAGCGAAAAAGTCGAACAAATTGAAGCTGACAACCACCCACGGCATTATTCCCCCGATGACTTACGGCGCATTAAACAGATTTTTAACAAAAAATGCCGATTAATAGAAAAAAGAAAGGGATAATATGCAGACCAAACACATCTTAGATATTAAATTAACTGCTCGCCGTTATGGCAAATGGGCGCGTGAAGGCGTGGGAATTAACTATCCCGCAATTCAGCCTTTTTTACGCAAATCCACGCCCGATCACGGCATCCCGATGTTGGATGATGAAACCGCAATGCGTATTCACGACGCAACACTTATTATGCGCAACGTCACACCAGAGTTATATCAAGTGTTTATGCTGAGATATGTTAGCAATTTATCGCAAGGTAATGTAGGGCGGGAAATGGGCGTAAGTGTACCGACGATAAAATCTTATCTTTACGCCGCACATCAATCTTTAAAACTACTTCTAACGCAAAATAAGTGTATTTTTCTCGCTTAAATTTTGTACTGGTTATTTTTTTAACAAAAGGAAGATAATATGTTCAGATTGTCTAAACAACAGGAGAACAGAATGATTACCTATGCCCAACTTTGCGAACAAAACATCCGCTACCAAGCAATGCTCCACGATAACGCACAAGCACTTCGATCAGTGATTAATCGCTTTACACTCGCACTTGAAAGTGATTTGGGGCTAACAGATAAAACCTACTCAAAAGAGCTCGCCAAAGATCAGCTGGCTCCTTACGTCGATGTGCTGGATAGTGAAAATCATAAACCTTGCCCTTGGTATCAACTAAAAGTGGAATTTGATCAGAATATGCCAGAAATTGCCTTTGAGCTGGCTTTAACATTGGAAAAAGCCCCGAATGTTTACCCAAAAAACACGCTTATCTCTCCGATGCGAGCAACCTATCTCAACGACAACAGCATACAGCTTGAATTTACCGCGCACCGAGACAAACCACAGTTCATCATATCCATAAATGAGAAAGATGCATTTTCACACGTCATTAATACCTATAAGCAACTAATTTTAGAAATGCTTAAATGTTAATCAATCGCCTACTTCGGTAGGTGTTTTTATTGATTTAAAGAAAAATTAAAAGCATAAAATAATCGTTAAAAGTTAAAATTAACCATTGACAATTAAGGATTAAAGCCTATAATTCGATGCATTCAGACGGAACCCATAGCAACTCACAGACCATTTTTATTATCTGTACGGTTGTTATGGGTTTTTACTTTATGGGGAAATATGAAAAAGACAGCGATATTGATAGATGGTGGCTTCTTCTTTGCAAAAGTCGGTTTCTTTGCGAGAAAATATTTTAAAAACAAAACCATTACCGCAGAAAACTTAATTGATTTAATGTGGCGAATGGTTCGCTTCCATACCGAAATTGAACGAGGACAACATAGTGGAAGAGAAGCCCAAGAGCTTTATCGCATTTATTATTATGACAGCCCACCCCTTGATAAGCAAGTCAAACTCCCTTTCCCAGAAAAAGGCGAAACTACCCCACGTGATAAAAACTTCAAGACTGAGGCGATGAATAAACTCCGCGCGGAATTTCACGTAAAATTAAAAGAAAATAGAAAGACCGCACTTAGAATGGGTCGATTACAATCTACTGATTGGCGTTTGAACGAGCATACATTAAAAGCACTTCGCCAAGGCAAGAAAAAATGGGAAGATCTAACTAATGATGATTGGTACTATGAAATTACGCAAAAATCAGTTGATGTGAAATTGGGAATGGATATTACCATTCTCTCTTATGAAAAACTGGTTGATGTCATCGTACTAATTGCCGGTGACTCGGACTTCGTTCCTGCCGCAAAACAGGCGAGAATAAAAGGGGTCGATTTTATTTTAAACCCATTAAAGCAGGAAATTTCTCACGATCTTGCTGAGCATATTGATGGCATTCAATCCTTTAGTGTTGGTGTTGGATTAGCTGAAATTCTTAAGTGCGATCCTGAAGGCAATCCGCAATGGTGGCAAGACTATCAAGCCAAAGCCGCAGCAAATAAAGAAAAGCGAAAAGCCAAAAAGCAAACTAGAAAGAAAAAATAACGCAATACACACCCCCCCAGCCCGCAATCGCGGGCTTTTTTATTGCTCTAATTCCCACTTTAAGCACAATGCGCTTTCAATGAGCGCGTGGGATCGAGCTTTGAAATTGATGATCTGTCGCGTTTAAACGTACTAGGGCGTTGCGTACGAAAATTTTCTATTGTTGCAGAGGATTTATAATAAAAGGGGAAATTTCCCCTAAATTTTTTGAGTTCCCCTAAAAAAGTTTCAAAAAATCCTTGAAATGGATAGCTATTAGGTGTATTATTTTATCTATAGTGCGGTTTTAGCACGTTGCGAACGCACAAATGAATTTGATAGCTCTGAGTTGGTAGACTTGGGGCTTTTTTATTGTGGCACTTCGTACTATAATTGCTTTAATTTTAGGCGGTTATAAGGGGATAAAGAATGTCATTTGAATTACGTAAACAACTTGCTGATTTAAAGGCTGAATGTGATGCCTTATTTAAGCAGCGTTTAGCTCTATTACAGGGCAAAAAAGAGAATGCTATTTCGTTGATGACGAATGAAGCGATTGCGTTTTTGCAAGCGAAAGGATTTACTGTTAGTAATCTTATTCCTGATACGATTGAAGCCAACTACAAAGGCTCTATGAATATTAGAATTCAGTTTTCAGATCCGAAAGATAGTTTTATTGGCGCAGATATTACAATTGATGTGGATTATTTAGCGCAGTCATTCGGATTTAGTGTCAATTTGGCACGTGAAGCCTTTAATGGCATTCTGTCTGGCGATTTAGTGGAAGAAATTTCACAATATCAAACAAGAGTGGAAAAATTAAAATCATTGAGCTGCTCGGATATTGATGGCTCTTTTGAGATTACACTTATTAAGCAAAATTTAGAGAAGCTTACTTTTTCAACGATTACGGATACGTTGAAGTTTGTGTTGGAAATGTAATGTGTTAATGATTTATTAGCCCTGATCGGAAACGGTCGGGGCTTTTTGTATGCAAAAGAAAAGCCGAGGTGGTGGAACACTTCGGCTTTTTTCATTCCTGTTAAGCTCGATTTAAAGGAACGAATTTATGATTAAGTATACACCAAAACATCAAGTTAAGGTAGGTGGGAAAATGTTAGAAAAAGCAGCAGATAAAGTTGGAAATAAATTAGCTAATGCCGCACTCATTATTAGGGGTATAAGCGCAATTATTTTTGCAGTAGCTTATTTTGTTAAATAACCTCTAGTTGGTAATGTGACTAGGGTATCTATAAGGGCGTAGTCTAATGGTAAGACAGCGGTCTCCAAAACCGCTAATTGAGGTTCGATTCCTTACGCCTTTGCCATATCACAAGCTCACGTTAATGCGTGGGCTTTTTTATCAGCCCTGTAAATGGGTGGAGTGTAAAAATGTTAAAAGATGCAGGAAGCCAAAGTATTTTTTGGTCTGGCTTTGGTGCGTTCTGGGCAATGTACTCATTTCAAGAATGGCTGGCTATTATGGGGCTTGTTATAGGTTTAATAAGTGGTCTCGTGAATATGTATGCTAAATGCCAAGAAGGGAAAGTTAGAAAAAATGAAGAACGGCGTGCAGAAGAAATACACCGTGTGAAAATGAAACGATTGTCTTTAGGATTTGATGATGATTTTGACAAAAACTAGGAAAGCTCTTGGTGTTTGTTCTGTGATTACGGTAATGGGATTAATGTATGCTCAGTTCGGTAGCGAGCTAAGATTAAGTCCTGTAGGTGCTGAAATTATTGGGAATGCCGAGGGTTGCAGACGTGATCCATATCAATGCCCTGCGGATGTTTTGACCGTAGGAATTGGTTCAACTGAATATGGTGGTAAGAAAATCAATCCAAAACATCGTTACACAGATTTGGAAATTGCCGAACGTTGGAAGAATGATATTGTGATTGCTGAACGATGTGTGAATAAATATGGCAATGGCGAGATGTTACCGCAATCGGTATTTGATTCTGCGGTGTCAATCACTTTTAATGTGGGTTGTGGGGCAGTAAGTAAATCTACGATGTTTAAATATCTTCGAGCGAAACAATATGAAAAGGCTTGTGGCGAATTTCCTAGATGGGTGTATGCCAGTGGTAAAAAATTAGCAGGTTTGGTGGTTCGCCGAGAAAAAGAGAAAGCATTATGTTTAGCCGATTTGAAACTGCCATAAAATTGACCGCACTTTGTTTGATTTTGGGCTTGTGCGGTTGGACTTGGTTTCAATCTCAGAAGATAAGTAGTTTAAAAGCCGAGAACCAAGCACAAGCCCAAACTATTCAGCAACAAGAAGATGCTAACAAATCATTAAGCCTTGCATTACAACAAGAGCGTGATGCCGTTATTGCTCAACAAGAGCGTAATGATGAAATAGAAAGGATAGCAACAGAAAATGCTGAATCAGTTAACACAATCATTAAGACACAGCCTTGTGCCAACACTCGTCTGCCTCAGTCTGTTCTTGACCGCTTGTACAAATAAAGTCACGACTAAAGCAGAATATATTTATCCGCCTCAAGCCTATACCGCACCTTGTGTAAGAACAGCATTTACTGGGGAAACATACGGCGATGTAGTCATACAGTTAGTTAAAGTAACCGCAGAGCGAGATAAGTGCGCAAGCCAAGTAGATCATCTTAATAAATGGGTTGATCAAGCAAAAGGCGGTAAATAGATTAAAAATCTAATTGAGCGGGATTAATGCCAAGTGCTGTCGCTATTTTAATGCGAGTGCTTTTACGCAAGGTCTGTGAATTTTCATGTTGCGAATAAGCTGCTTGAGAGATGCCTAGTCGGCTTGCAACTTCAGCTTGGGTTAAACCTAAGTGTTCACGCCAAGCACGCAATGCAGAATAATTGTTTAATAAAGCCAATTTTGCAACAGATTCAGGGATACCTGTTTCAATGGGGTCTGAAAAATTCGCTTTTTGTTTTAGCCAGTTAAGCGTGGCAATTGGCATAACAGCAAAAGCGGGGACGCCTTGCTCATTATTAATGTATTGAATATTAGTAAGTGCGTTCATCTCTTTTTTTAACCTCTTCAATAGATACGATATTCATCGTATTACCAACGATATTAAAGAAAACACGATAATCACCAACACGGTAACGATATTCGTAAGTGTGATTGGTTAGTGCTTTGATATTAGAACAATCGGGAAAGGTTTTAAGCGACTCACATTTTTCAATTATATGTGCTTTTGTTGGAATCTTTCTCAATTGTTTTAATGCTTTTGGCTGATAGATGATTTCTTTCATAGCTAAAGTATTACATTTAATTAATAAGTATTTTATAGGTTTTATAAGTTTTATTCAAGTTATTTTAAGGATTTCCTATGTCAGACGTGAAAGGAAAATCTACGTCTGGTCGTGGATTAACACCTAAACAAGAAAAATTTTGCCAGCTTTATATTGAGCTGGGGAATGCCAGTGAAGCATATCGGCAGAGTTATGATTGCCAAGATATGAAGTCCGAAAGTATAAACCGATTGGCTAAAAAAGAATTAGATAAGATCAAGATTAGATCAAGGGTTGATGTGCTTCAACAAGAGCACCGACAACGCCATAATCTTACCCTAGATAATATCATTGCGGACTTGCAAGAGTATCGTGATATTTGTATGGGAAGAAAGCCACTTACTATTACCACTGTGGTAAAAAATGCTCAAGAAGGAACGGCACAAAGCGTTAATACCGAATGTTTCGTTTTTGAACCGACAGGTGCAAATAAAGCCCTTGAATTGCTTGGGAAGCATTTAGGGATGTTTACCAATAAAGTTGATGTAACAACTGATGGCAAGCCCTTACCTACTGTGATTAATGTGACATTTAGCGATGAGCCAGCTTAATATTCAATTTCCTACGAAATTCCGACCGCTCTTTGAATCTATTTGGCCGTTTATTATTTTCTACGGTGGGCGAGGTTCAGGTAAAAGTTTTAGTATCGCTAGAGCATTAGTATTGCGAGCCTATCAATCGCCTGTTCGAGTTTTGTGTTGCCGTGAGATCCAAAAATCCATTTCTGATTCGGTTATTCAGATGTTGGCAGATCAGATTGAAATGTTAGGTCTACAAAATTTCTTCGATGTTCAGAAAACGCAAATTATCGGGCAAAACGGTTCACGCTTCACGTTTGCTGGGCTGAAAACCAACATCACATCAATCAAGTCAATGACGGGCATTGATGTAGTTTGGGTAGAAGAAGGCGAGAATGTTTCAAAAGAAAGTTGGGATATATTGATTCCAACCATTCGTGAAGACGGTTCGCAGATTATTGTGAGCTTTAACCCGAAGAATATTCTTGATGATACCTATCAGCGTTTTGTGATTCATCCGCCTGAGCGGTGTAAATCGGTCTTAGTGAATTGGCAAGACAACCCATATTTTCCGAAAGAATTAATGGAAGATATGGAGCAGATGCGTGAGCGTGATTATGAACTTTATCGTCACGTTTATGAGGGCGAGCCTGTGGCTGATTCCGATTTAGCCATTATTAAGCCTGTATGGATTGAATGTGCGGTGGATGCGCATCTCAAGCTCGGTTTTACCGCTAAAGGAATGAAGAAAGTTGGCTTTGATGTGGCTGATGAGGGTGCGGATAGTAACGATAATGCATTTGTTCACGGTTCTGTGGTGCTTGACATTGAAGTTTGGAAGAATGGCGATGTGATTGATTCCGCCAACCGAACAAATCAAAGTGCGGTCAAATTTAAAGCTGATTTGATTATATTCGATAGTATTGGCGTGGGGGCGGGAGTAAAAGCTCACTTTAAACGCTTGCCAAAATCTTTACAAGTGGAAGGATTTAATGCTGGTGGTGCAGTTGCTTATCCTGAGCGTGAATATATCAAAGGAAAAAAGAATCAAGATATGTTTTCGAACATTAAAGCCCAATCTTGGTGGGCGTTGCGAGATAGATTCTATAAAACCTATTGAGCAGTAAAGCATGGGGATGTTTACCCTGACGATGAACTGATAAGCCTATCGAGCAATATCAAAGAGCTTGAGTATTTGAAAGCAGAATTATCACGTCCTCGTGTTGATTATGACAATAACGGGCGGGTAAAGGTTGAAAGCAAAAAGGATATGAAAAAACGTGGCATACCTTCTCCAAATATGGCGGATGCTTTAGTCATGTGCTACGCCACGACAAAACCTAAATCACTACTGGATTTATAAGATGAATATTTTAGATGGCATCAAATCACTTGCGTTAAAGTTAGGCAGCAAACAAGACCAGACATATTATGCTCGTGGGCTTAGCTTAACCGATGACTTAATGCAAATCGAAGCATTATGGCGTGATAACTGGATTGCAAATAAGGTTTGTATTAAACGTTCGGAAGATATGGTGCGTAATTGGCGCGATATTTTCTCGAATGACTTGAAATCTGAACAGCTAGACGAGTTCACTAAGCTCGAGCGCAGATTAAAACTGCGTGAGACATTAACTAAAGCGTTGCAATGGTCTAGTTTGTATGGGGCAGTGGGTTTATTACTTGTCACTGACACAATTAACATCACTTCGCCATTGCAGCCTACAGAACGATTAAAGCGGTTGATTATCTTACCTAAATGGAAAATTTCACCTACAGGACAACGAGATGATGATGTGTTTTCGCCAAACTTTGGTCGATATAGTGAATATACCATTATTGGCGGCACACAATCTGTTTTAGTGCATCATTCACGTTTATTAATTATCAATGCCAATGATGCACCTTTATCTGATAATGATGTTTGGGGTGTGTCAGACTTTGAAAAGATTATTGATGTACTTAAACGCTTTGATAGTGCCTCAGCGAATGTCGGCGACCTTATTTTTGAAAGTAAAATCAATATTTTCAAAATTGCAGGGTTATCTGACAAGATTTCAGCTGGGTTAGAAAATGATGTGGCTCACGTTATTTCAGCGGTGCAGTCGATTAAATCAGCAACCAATAGTCTGTTGCTTGATGCGGAAAATGAGTACGACCGAAAAGAATTATCTTTTGGTGGGTTAAAAGATTTATTGACAGAGTTTCGCAATGCGGTGGCAGGTGCGGCAGATATGCCAGTCACCATTTTGTTTGGGCAATCTGTTTCGGGATTGGCAAGTGGAGATGAGGATATTCAAAACTACCACGAATCCATTCATCGATTGCAAGAAACAAGATTGCGTCCTGTGCTTGAAGTGCTTGATACATTACTATGCAATGAATTATTTGGTGGGCAACCTGATGACTGGTGGTTTGAGTTTTTACCATTGACGGTGGTTAAACAAGAACAACAAGTCAATATGCTTAATACCTTTGCTACAGCGGCAAATACGTTAATTCAAAATGGCGTAGTAAATGAATATCAAGTAGCAAACGAACTGCGCGAAAGTGGCTTGTTTGCCAATATCTCCGCTGAAGACATTGAGGAAATGAAAAATGTTAATGAATTTGCCGGAAATTTTGAAGAGCCAGAAAACACGGAAGATGCGCAAGTTCAAGCCAGTGAAGATGAGCAAGAGAACGGAGCTTTGGTATAGACAACAGCTTAAACAGTTCGTCAAAACGATGACCGATGATGTAGAAAGAGCTATGCAACAACCGCAAGGCTCTTTTTTTATGGATGATGCGAAAGGGTTCCAGGCGATTAGTGCGAAAGCGCTGATGAAAGTATTAGAAAAGTACGAAAAATCTGACCGCACTTCTCAAGCTGAAAATATCGCCAATGGCTTCGTTGGTCGTGGTGATGCACAAAACCATGCTGAAGTATCAACCAATTTGAAAAACCAAACTGGCATCGATTTATCCGCTTATTTACGCAATAGTCCAAATATTGCTGAAAGAGTGAATGCATTGACCGCTGGTAATATCCAGTTAATCAAGTCTATTCGCTCGCAATATCTTGATAAAGTGCAAAATACCGTCATGCAAGCAATGGTTCGGGGTTCTTTAAATAAAGACCTTGCAGCACAAGTAAAAGACTTAGGTAAAACAACCGAAAAACGAGCGATGTTTATTGCTCGAGACCAGTCCTCAAAATTAAATGCCGCCTTAACGCAAGCGAGACATGAAGAGGTTGGTATAAAAAAATACATGTGGTCAACATCGGGTGATGAGCGTGTGCGAGAAAGCCATGCGGAAAAAGATGGGCAGATATTCGAATATGCCAATCCGCCTGCCGATACTGGTCACCCTGGTCATGATGTTAATTGTCGATGCGTTCAGATTCCAGTGCTTGATGATGTAGTTAACTTAAAATCAGAAGAAACCGAATTAAGCTACCAGGCCGCAGAACCTAATAAGACAGGGAAAATGGATCTCGATGAGTTATTTGAAAGCTCTATCGGTGGAGGTGGTAATAAGTCATTTTCTAACTTTGGTGGGGTTAATTCTGAATTAATTACGTTAGCGAAAGAGAGTATTGGTTTGGATATTACAGATTGGCAACACAGTATTGATGAATCAAGCATCCGACACATATTGAAACAACATGGAAACGAAAAAGCGGAAAATAAACGAGGGCAAAGAGCCGTTACAAAAAAAGACATTTTATTATTGCCTTTGGTTGTCTCCGCATTTGATAGCATTGAGTACACTGGGACAAGCGATTCAGGGAATGAAACGTTTTTGATTAAAAAAGAGATTGATGACGAAATATTCAGCGTGCAGGAAGTTAGGAAGAGACACAAGAAGATTGCAGTTAAAACAATGTGGATTAAAAGGAAAAAGAAAGCCACAAGCTCCGCATAGTGCTTGACTCACAAATGGCGTCTGCTTAACGTCCGAAACGTGCTATGCCCTATTGCCTGTGGCTTGGCTTATTTTATCACTCTTAAGATACTAAATTCAACTCGGCCTGAAATTGCCGAGTTTTTTATTGGGGTAAATAAATGAAATTTACAGACAAAACCACTCAAGCAGCTACACAAAGAACCATCACTAAAGATGGTTTTTTAGTTGTGCCCGCAACCATTTCTAAAGTTGGGGTATTTGATTACCTTGCTACAGAACTAGGCTTAAAAGAAGACGGCATTAAAAAGGTCGCTCGCACAGAGAAATCGTTGTAATGCTCGTGTAGAGCTTAATTTTACAATATTTTCCATTAATTATTTCTTTATTATTTGCACATCATTTTTGTTCCTCGTAGAATACGAGCAACCTTACCTTTAAAGTGCGGTGAAAATTGACCGCACTTTTCTTACAGTAAACTATCCTGAGAGATAAACGAGTATGTATCAATTATTCCGTCACGGCATTTTCCAAATGGATGCTGAAAAGGCTCATGATTTCACGATTCAATGCTTGAAATTAGCAGGTAATCCTTTATTTCAACCGATCTTAAAATCTCTTATTCATGCTCCAAAAGGCTTTCCGAAAACGGTAATGGGTGTGAATTTCCCTAATCCCATTGGATTGGCGGCAGGGGCAGATAAAAATGGCGATGCGATTGAGGGCTTTGGTGCATTGGGTTTTGGTTTTTTAGAACTGGGAACTGTCACGCCCGTTGCACAAGATGGGAATGCAAAGCCACGTCAGTTTCGCTTGATTGAAGCTGAAGGCATTATTAACCGTAATGGTTTTAATAATAATGGTATTGACTATCTTATAGAAAATGTGAAAAACGCCCGTTATAAAGGTGTGATAGGCATCAATATTGGTAAGAATAAATTCACACCTTTGGAACAAGGCAAAGATGATTATATTTTCTGTTTGAACAAAGCCTATAACTACGCAGGTTATATTACGGTGAATATTTCATCTCCCAATACACCAGATTTGCGTCAATTACAATATGGTGATTATTTCGATGATTTATTGCGAAGCATCAAGGATCGTCAGACTATTTTGGCAAACCAATACAATAAATATGTGCCGATTGCGGTAAAAATTGCACCAGATTTAACGGAAAGTGAATTAGTGCAAATTGCGGATACGTTGGTTCGTCATAAAATGGATGGCGTTATTGCAACGAATACTACAATTTCTCGTGATACTGTGATGGGGATGAAAAATGCCGAACAGCAAGGCGGATTAAGTGGAAAGCCGTTGCAGCATAAAAGCACAGAGATTATTAAGCGATTACATCAAGAACTGAAAGGTCAGATTCCCATTATTGGTAGCGGTGGCATTGATGGTTTGCAAAATGCGCAAGAGAAAATTGAGGCTGGCGCCGAGTTGTTGCAAGTTTATTCAGGATTGATTTATCACGGTCCAAAATTAGTAAAAGAATTAGTAAAAAATATTAAATAATGGCAAAAAAATACGATTTACATTGCCACAGCACCGCATCAGATGGAGTGTTGAGTCCAACCGAATTAGTGCATCGTGCTTATGCGCAAGGCGTGAACGTGTTGGCATTATGCGATCACGATACGATTGCGGGCATTGATGAAGCTGAGATTGCAGCGAAAGAAGTAGGCATTGAATTGATTACTGGAGTAGAAATTTCGACAAATTGGGAAGGGCGAGGGATCCATATTGTAGGATTAAACTTCGATAAAACTCATCCAAAAATGACCGCACTTTTGCAAAGTCAAAAAGCATTACGGGAAAAAAGAGCGGTGGAAATTGGCGATAAATTAGAAAAAGCAGGGATTCCTAATGCTTATGACGGGGCAAAAGCCTTAGCTGATGGTGAAGTTACGCGTGCTCATTACGCACGTTATTTGGTGCAGATTGGTAAGGTATCTAATGATGGTCAGGCTTTTAAACGCTATTTAGGGCAAGGAAAATCGGCATTTGTTAAAGCTGAATGGGCTGATATTCCCACAGCGATTGAGACAATCCATGCCGCAGGCGGTGTAGCCGTTATTGCGCATCCATTACGTTATAACATGACGGGGAAATGGGTGCGTAAGTTGATAACCGATTTTAAGGCTTGGGGCGGTGATGGCATGGAAATGGCGGATTGTGGTCAAACAAAAGATCAGCGTCAAATGCTTGCTCGTTGGGCAAAAGAATTTGATCTGTTGGGATCCGTTGGTTCAGATTTCCATTTCCCTTGTGGTTGGGTTGAGTTAGGAAAAAATTTAGATTTAGTTGATAGCGTTATCCCAGTTTGGGAAAAATTTTAGTCAGATAGAGAATGTTCAAATAATAAATACCTGTTTCCTTGATAATAATTTATTCGGAAACAGGTATTTTTTATGGTGCAAAATATAAAAAACTGAATTTATCCTTGAGATTTTTTCTGACTATCTAATAAATAATTTGGCGGTAATTCAGGTGTAGAATCTTGTTCATCAAAGGATTCAATTTCAGGTTTGAGATAAAATTCAGCCGCTTCATGATTACTTTTCGTTTTGCCTAATAATTGTGGCTGAAGTTTTACAAAAGTACTATTCGGTGCAAGCCAGATGCCGATAAATGCCTGATTAAATTTAGCATCAAAATCGTGTTCTAAAACTGTATCATTTAAGACAAAGTAACCTTTATCGGGTAAGGCAATATAGTTCAAAATATCGTTTGGGGAAAAATCAGGAAAGGTCGCTTGCATTTCTTTTAGCCAGCTTTGAGTATCGCCATCATTAAGTTTTAAGGTTTCGATTTCTTTAATGAGCGTAATCGCAAAATTTTTTCCTTCAATGGGTTTTTCATATTTGAAAGAGAGCATTAATGGGCGTTCATTTTCTTGATAAGTGCCAGTTTCAGAAAACAAACCAATGGTATAAACATGGAACGGCCCCCAAGTGTATTCGGCATTTCCGATGGGTTGCCAATGGGCAAAAGGTGTGGCAGAAAAAAACGTTATCATTGCCACAAAAAGGGATTTCATTTTCATAATAAATTGCCGTGAATAAAATTGTGTTGATTATAACAAACCGCATTAAAAAACAAATGAGAAATCAGTAAAAAGGCGAGTAATTTTACTCGCCTTTGATCGTTGTAATGTTAATTTGTGCGATGAATTATTTTAAGCTACCCACCATATCTTCTGGGCGAACCCATTTATCAAAATCTTCGGCAGACACTAAACCTAAATTAATCGCTTCTTCACGTAATGTGGTGCCATTTTTATGTGCGGTTTTTGCAATTTTAGCGGCATTTTCATAACCGATATGCGTATTAAGTGCGGTCACCAGCATCAATGAATTTTCAAGTTGTTGTTTAATGCGTGGATAGTTTGGCTCAATACCCACTGCACAGTGTTCATCGAAAGATACGCAAGCATCGCCCAATAATTGAGCAGATTGTAAGAAGTTTGCAATCATCACAGGGTTGAACACATTTAATTGGAAGTGACCTTGTGAACCCACAAATGCGATGGTGGTGTCGTTACCAAATACTTGTGCGCAGACCATTGTCATCGCTTCACATTGAGTTGGGTTTACTTTACCTGGCATAATTGAAGAACCTGGTTCATTTTCAGGAATTAAAATTTCGCCAATTCCCGAACGAGGGCCAGATGCTAATAGACGAATATCGTTCGCAATTTTAAATAAACTCATTGCTAATTGACGTAATGCACCGTGAGTTTCAACAATCGCATCATGAGCGGCTAATGCTTCAAATTTATTATCTGCTGTGACAAACGGAAGTGCGGTGAATTTTGCAATGTAATCTGCCACTTTCACATCATAGCCTTTCGGCGTGTTCAAACCTGTGCCAACCGCAGTTCCACCCAATGCTAATTGGCTTAAATGTGGCAGCGTATTTTTTAATGCTTTTAAGCCGAAATCTAATTGAGCTACATAAGCCGAAAATTCTTGACCTAATGTGAGTGGCGTTGCATCCATTAAGTGAGTGCGGCCAATTTTTACCACGTTTTTGAAGGCTTCAGATTTTGCCGCAAAAGTTTTTTGTAAACGTTCAACACAAGGAATGGTGTGCTCAACTACTTTTTTATATGCCGCAATGTGCATTGCCGTTGGGAAAGTATCATTTGAAGATTGTGATTTGTTCACATCGTCATTTGGATGAATGATTGATTTTTCGCCTAATTTTCCACCGTTTATCACATGTGCACGATTGGCAACCACTTCGTTTACATTCATATTGGATTGTGTACCAGAACCAGTTTGCCAAATAACAAGTGGGAATTGATCATCTAATTTATTTGCTAAAATTTCGTCACAAGCCTGAGCAATTAAATCACGTTTTTCAAGAGGTAATACACCTAAATCATGATTAGCAAATGCGGCTGCTTTTTTCAAATAGCCAAAAGCTTCGATAATTTCATGTGGCATTGATGCGGCTGAACCAATTTTAAAGTTATTGCGTGAACGTTCAGTTTGTGCAGCCCAGTATTTATCTGCTGGAACTTGAACTTCACCCATTGTGTCTTTTTCAATACGAAATGCCATAAAATACTCCGTTAGTTTTGAAAAGGTGGAATAACAAAATTTCGGGTATATAGTAGCGATTTTGTTTTGTTCAAGCGATGATTTTATGTTGGTTTTATGATGTAGATCACAAAATGCTAGGTAAGATATGGATTAAATATAAAATAAACTCAATGTAATTTTCCTTCCAAAAGAAAAAATGCGGTCAAAATTAACCGCACTTTGACATACAAGGCAATTGGGTTATATTTTTCTGTCTGTCTGTCTGTCTGTCTAAGATTATCCCAAGAAAGATGATGATAAAACAAGTATTCTTCATTATAAAAACGAGGAGAGTTAGCTGAATGTTCCTTTAACCAAGGTTTGTTGCTACCAATGTAGTGAATAATATGCGGAGTAAATTTTATTTTCTCTTTATGTTCCATCCATAAATATTCAATAAATTTAACCTGAATATTAAATTTTACAGGTAATAATTTAATCAAATTCGTAGGTATGCTAAAATTAATAACATCTTGATCTCCATACACAAAAAATTCACCATATTTGGCAGCGTACTCAATAAAATACTGCTCAATGTTATTTTCTCGCCATTTATTTAGATTAATTAACATCACTCCCGTATTAATATATTGCTGTTTTTCATAAAATGGATGTTCCCATAAATATTCAGAAAAAAAGTCACTCACACCCGCAATTAAGCTATCTTCTAAATTAATATCCCATAATTCGTCTATAGCCTGATGAATAATAAGATCTATATCAAGATAAATAACTCGCTCAATATGCTGAGGTAAAATTTGATGAAGATATAAACGGAATAATGAAGCAGAGCTTTGGATGTGAGCAGGAGACATTACAGTTGGAAATGAGAATTGATTAATATTAAATTGAATATCGTACAGTGTGTTATCAAATTTAGCACAATGCATTTTTAATTTTTCTAAACTTTCAGCAGGAATACCATCGTGTATTACATAAATATTGATGTTATTATGATGGTAGCAAAGGGATTTTAGTACGGTGTCTAAGTGACTAGCAAAATTACAATCTAGTGTAAATACAATGTTCATTATTACTCCTCAATTTTAATGTTGATTATTCGGATCGTGATTATAAGTATACAAGTAAAAGCAATCTTTTGTTTTTTCAGTAAATCAATAATTGCTGGTGTAATTATTTCGTTCTTGGTTTTGGTTAAAACAAAATAATGCCGGTTATTTTATAGCATAGAGAAAATAAAGTAACCTTATTTGTGATATCAGTAGAATTGTCATTTATGTGTTAGGCGTTTGTAGTGCGCTTTCGGATATGCCAGTTGTTGTCCCAACGGTAAATGAATCACAGCTTTTAGAACTGAGACAACGTAACATTGTTAGTTTGCCTTATCCATAAGTAAGCCAACTTGCTTTAACCCTTGCCCCTATTTTACAAGGGACTAATCTTAATCAAGTGTTTGTTACCTCTTTATTGCCAGCGTCTTATACAGGTGTGGAAACCGTAACTAAACTTGCTGGACAAACAGCCCATTTATTAAACGGTATTCCATTAGACGAAGAAGATACTCGCTTGGCATTTGATGTCTATCCGCATCAAACAGCCTGTTTATCTAATCAATTACAATAATAATATCTATTTAATTATTTATCTTCCAAGGTTTTTTCGTTAGAATCCTCAACTTTGTATGGGGCTAGATTGAGAAAATAACGGGGCAAAAATGGCAAAAACTGCACAATTTTATATTCTTACTGAAAATTGTACTTTAACTGTCGAAGAAATAGCCTGTAATCTTGCTGCCTCAATATGGCGTTCAGGGAAAAAAGTACTAATTAGTTGCGAAAGTGAGAGCCAAGCATTAGAAATTGATGAAATTTTGTGGCAACGAGATCCTAATGAATTTGTTCCACATAATTTATCAGGTGAGGCAACGCAATATCCCACACCGATTGAGATATCGTGGCTTGGAAAACGAAATTTACAACGTCGTGATGTGTTAATTAATTTGCAACAAGAAATTCCAGATTTTAGCCACAGTTTTACCCAACTTATTGATTTTGTACCGAAAGATGATGCGTTAAAAACACAAGCCCGAGAACGTTATAAACAATTACGTCTGCAAGGTTGGAATCTTTCTACTGAAAACGTGGGTTAATAAATGAATGACATTACCTTTTATCAACGCTTTCAATTTTGAGTATTGAGCTGTAGGTTTTGAATTAATTAAAGAGGATAATTGATGACTGAACGTGAGAAAATTATTCAACAACAGAAACAACTTAAAGCGTTATTTTCAGTTTGGATGAAAGAGAAAATGAATCACGAGGTGGTTACCTTTCAAAAAACTGATGGCAAGATAGTCGAGCATTATCCTGATGGTTCGGAAAAAATTGTGGGTTATGCAAAATAAAGCGATTTTTTATTGTGGAACAAATGGTTCGGGAAAAAGTACTTTACGTTCTTTTAACCAAGATACTGTGCAAATTGTGATTGATTCTGATCATATTGCAATGCAGATTAATCCTCAAAATCCAAGACTTGCTGATATTGATGCAGGCAGAAAAGCGATAGGGCTATTTCGTTTTGCTATTAAGCAACATATTGATTTTTCCATGGAATCGACACTTTCAGGTAATTCAATTATTCAAAGAATGAAAACGGCGAAAGAAAATGGCTTTTATGTGCATTTAAATTATATTGGCATTAATAGCGTTGAAATAAATCTTGCACGTGTTAAGGCAAGTTAAATCTGGCGGTCATTTTATTGCTGAAGATGTTGTAAAAAATCGTTACCAAATTAGTTTAGATAATTTATTTCTTGTTTTGCCATATTGTGATGAAATTTTTATTTATGCTAATTCTAGCATTGCGCCTGAATTGATTTTTCAACTAAAAGATAACTGTATTACTCAATTTAGTGAATTTTTACCAAGTTGGTGTGAAAAAATATTGAATAATTTGAGAAATCTAGGATTTGAAAAAATTTTCTAAAATATAACCGCTCTTTAAGGATCAAAATGCAACCAAATGACATCACTTTTTACCAACGCTTTGAAGCGGATATTCTCTCAGGGCGTAAAACCATCACCATTCGGGATAAATCCGAAAGCTATTTTAAAGCGGGTGATATTTTGCGTGTTGGTCGATTTAAAGATAATCAATATTTCTGCACCATTGAAGTGTTAAGTGTTTCACCGATTACCCTTGATGAACTGACGGAGCAACATGCGAAGCAGGAGAATATGGGTTTGGCTGAATTGCGAGAAGTGATTAAAACAATTTATCCCAATGAAAGTGAGTTTTGGGTGATTGAAATTAGGTTAGTAAACTAAAATAAGTAACGATGAGATTATAATGTATAAATTTGCTATTTTTTCAAGAAAGGATGCACAACCGAATTTTTTTAGAAACATTATTTTATCTACATTGAACAATAGTTATTTTGATAAATATGTCTTATGTAGTGCATTTTTTCAGGAAAATAAATTTAGTACTAGTTCAGAGATAATAAGTGCACTTAATTCTACTCGAACAGTTAACATAGATATATATGGTTTATATAGAGGAACATGGAATAAACAATTTAACCAGTTCTGTAGTAATCTGAAAAACTATTATCAGAACTCAAGTTGTTCAACTAATTTTTATAAATTTAAGCCAAATTCCCATGCAAAAATTTTTATAGCAAGAAAACAAAATCTTCCTTTAATTTCAATAATTGGTAGTAGTAATTTAAGTGCTGGAGCATTTGCAGATAGAACTAGCAAGGAAAGATGGAATCAAGAATGCGATGTTGTAATTTGGGACGATAGTGATTCTTCAAGTAAGAAAATCATAGAAAATATGCTAGAAAATATTCCAAGTGAATTAAAAATTTTTATTTATATATCTAATTATGATCAAACTTATATTGCATCTGATATATCTTGTTTAGATAAAATTAATGAATTAGAAAATTTAATGAAAAATAATGCTGATATATATCCTGTATAGTTGTTACAAATATATAACAGTATAAGTTTTACAAAAAGAGAAAAACAATGACACAAAAATTCGAAATGGCAGATCGTTTTAATCCGTCTGCGGTAGAACAAGCCCTTTATCAACATTGGGAAGAGAGCGGTTATTTTAAACCGTCTGGAAATGAAAATGCGCCGAGCTATTGCATTGCGATTCCTCCACCGAATGTAACAGGTTCTCTACACATGGGACATGCTTTCCAACAAACCTTAATGGATACCTTAATCCGTTTTAACCGTATGGAAGGGCATAACACCTTATGGCAAGCGGGGACAGACCACGCCGGTATCGCAACCCAAATGGTGGTGGAGCGTAAAATCGGGGCTGAAGAAGGTAAAACACGCCACGATTATGGACGTGAAGCGTTCATCAACAAAATTTGGGATTGGAAAGCTTATTCAGGCGGCACAATCAGCCAACAAATGCGTCGTTTAGGAAACTCTATCGACTGGGAACGTGAGCGTTTCACTATGGACGATGGTTTATCGAATGCAGTAAAAGAAGTATTTGTTCGTTTGCACGAAGAGGGCTTGATTTACCGTGGTAAACGCTTAGTAAACTGGGATCCAAAACTTCACACCGCGATTTCTGATTTAGAAGTGGAAAATAAAGAGAGCAAAGGCTCCCTTTGGCATTTCCGCTATCCGTTAGCAAACGGTGCAAAAACGGCAGATGGTAAAGATTATTTAGTGGTCGCAACTACGCGTCCAGAAACTATGTTGGGCGATACGGCGGTGGCTGTGCATCCTGAAGATGAACGCTACAAAGATTTGCAAGGTAAGACGGTAATTCTACCGCTTGCAAACCGTGAAATTCCGATTATTGCGGATGAATATGTGGATCGTGAATTCGGTACTGGTGTGGTGAAAATTACGCCTGCGCATGACTTTAACGACTACGAAGTGGGTAAACATCACAGCTTGCCGATGGTCAATGTATTAACTTTAAACGCAGATATTCGTGATGAAGCGGAAATTATTGGTACTGATGGCAAACCACTTGCAGGATATGAAGCGACTATTCCTACGGATTACCGTGGTTTAGAGCGTTTTGCTGCACGTAAAAAAATCGTGGCAGATTTTGAAGCGTTAGGGCTTTTAGATGAAATTAAACCACACGATTTGAAAGTGCCTTATGGCGACCGTGGTGGTGTGCCAATCGAGCCAATGCTTACAGACCAATGGTATGTGAGCGTAAAACCGCTTGCTGATGTAGCGATTAAAGCAGTGGAAGATGGCGAAATCCAATTTGTGCCGAAACAATATGAAAATCTTTACTTCTCTTGGATGCGTGATATTCAAGATTGGTGTATCTCTCGCCAACTTTGGTGGGGACACCGTATTCCAGCGTGGTATGACGCGGAAGGTAATGTTTATGTCGCGCGTAACGAAGAAGAAGTGCGGTCAAAATACAATTTAGATTCTGCGGTTGAACTCAAGCAAGATGAAGATGTGTTAGACACATGGTTCTCATCAGGCTTATGGACGTTCTCTACCTTAGGCTGGCCAGAGCAAACCAAAGAGCTCAAAATGTTCCACCCAACGGATGTGTTGATTACCGGCTTCGATATCATTTTCTTCTGGGTTGCGCGTATGATTATGTTTACGATGCATTTTGTGAAAGATGAAAATGGCAAACCACAAGTGCCATTCAAAACGGTGTACGTAACAGGCTTGATCCGTGATGAGCAAGGTCAAAAAATGTCGAAATCGAAAGGTAACGTACTTGATCCAATCGATATGATTGACGGTATCAGCCTTGAAGATTTACTTGAGAAACGTACTGGCAACATGATGCAGCCGCAATTAGCAGAGAAAATTGCTAAAGCAACCCGCAAAGAGTTTGCGGATGGTATTACAGCACACGGTACGGATGCATTACGTTTCACTTTAGCTGCATTAGCAAGCAATGGTCGTGATATTAACTGGGATATGAAACGCCTAGAAGGTTATCGTAACTTCTGTAATAAATTATGGAATGCAAGCCGTTTCGTGCTTACCAATGACAAATTAGATTTAAGCGAAGGCGAGATCGAATTCTCATTGGCGGATCGTTGGATTCAATCAGAATTCAATCGCACAGTGGAAACTTTCCGTAATTCATTAAGCCAATATCGTTTTGACCTTTGTGCCAATGCGATTTATGAATTTACCTGGAACCAATTCTGCGACTGGTATTTAGAATTGACTAAACCAGTATTTGCAAACGGTAATGCAGCACAAATCCGTGCAGCAAGCCAAACTTTGGTTCATGTGCTAGAAAAATTATTACGTTTAGCGCATCCGCTGATTCCATTTATTACCGAAGAAATTTGGCAAAAAGTAAAAGGATTCGTGGACATCACTGCTGACAGCATTATGTTACAGCCTTTCCCACAAGTGGAAGAGAACGGCTTTGATCCTGAAGCGGAAGCTGAAATTGAATGGTTAAAAGAAGTGATCGTTGCGGTGCGTAATATCCGTGCAGAAAGCAACATCGCACCAAGCAAAGGTTTAGATCTGTTATTCCGTAATTTAAGTGCAGAGAATGCAAAAATTCTTGAAAAACAGACCGCTCTTTTAAAAGCCATGGCGAAGTTAGACAACGTTCAAGTGTTAGCGGCAAATGAAACCGCACCGCTTGCGGTAGCGAAACTCGTGGGCAATGCTGAATTACTTGTGCCAATGGCTGGCTTTATCAATAAAGAAGCTGAGCTTGCACGTTTAACCAAAGAGATTGAAAAATATCAGAACGAAGTTAAACGTATCGAGAACAAACTCAGCAACGAAGCTTTCGTGGCTAAAGCACCTGAAGCAGTGATTGCGAAAGAACGCGAAAAACAAGCAGAATACCAATCAGGATTAGAAAAAATCCAAGAGCAGTATAAGGCGATTGAGGCATTGTAACAAAACATAAAAAGTAGGCATTATGCCTACTTTTTTATTTTTGATTTAATCCTAAAAAATCTCCAACTTCGTGTTCAAGTTGGCTCATTGCGAGCAGAGCCTCTTGGGTTTTCTTAGCTTCATCTTCATCAATAACACTCATTGCAAAGCCCACATGAACGAGAACCCATTTGCCAAGTAAATCGGCTGGATTTCCCGTGCAGACTAGTGAAATATTTACTTCACGTTGTACGCTACATACATCTACTGTGGCAAGTTGAAGATAATTTGCATCAATTTTGATAATTTGACCTGGAACGCCTAAACACATAATATTTTTACTCCTATTGGCATTTAGGCTGAAATATAGATTTATTTTACTATTACGTAGAATAAATTATTACGATCTGGATCCAACAGTTGCTCATTTCAGATTATTTAGTGATTTCTATGTTATTAAAATTAATAAATATTATTAAAAACTAACCGCACTTTTTCTTGATCTTTTACGCCCACGGAACTTTCTACTCCTGAATTAAGATCCAAGCCTAAGCAATTTTGTTGAATGGCTTGTTTCACATTGTTTGGAGAGATGCCTCCAGCTAAAATAATCTTGTGCTTAAGATGTTCGGGAATTAATGACCAATCAAAAGTTTTTCCTGTGCCACCTTGCTGGTTGGCTGTTTGGCTGTCAAAAATATAACGATCCACATTCAAATCATCAGTAAAATCGACCGCACTTTGGGTTTCAGTATTGACAGAAATCGCTTTCCAGATTTGCGTGTTTTCTGGTAGTTGCTGACGAAGTGCAGTAATAAATGTCTCCGTTTCTGCACCGTGTAATTGCACCGCATAAAGCTGTAACTGGTTGGCTATTTTTACGATAAAGTCAATTTCTTGATTCTGAAAAACACCAACAAATCGAAGTGGAGCAGCGGTTACCAATTCTTGTGCTTGGCGTAAACTCACACAACGTTTTGAATGTTCTGCGAAGATTAATCCACCGTAAAGCGCACCGTTTTTGTAAACGATTTTGACATCTTGCGCGCGCGTTAAACCGCATACTTTATTTTCTCCAAAAATCACTGAACGAACCGCATTATTCAAATCTTGGTTGCCCATTAAGCTGCTCCCAATTAAGAAACCATGCGCCACTTTTTGTAATTGACGAATTTGCTTATGGTTGTAAATGCCTGATTCGCTAATAATACGTACATCAGCAGGGATACGATCTGATAATTTTTCAGTGAGTTCAACAACACGATTTAAATCCACAGTTAAATCGTGCAAGTTACGATTATTGACACCAATAATTTTCGCACCAAGCGCAAGGGCGCGTTCAAATTCTTGTTCATTGCTGGTTTCTGTCAATACGCCCATGCCAAGAGAATGTGCAAGATCTGCCAGTACACGATAAGTCTCATCGTTTACCACAGAAAGCATTAATAAAATCGCATCCGCTTGATAGTAGCGAGCAAGGTAAACCTGATATTCGCTGATCATAAAATCTTTGCAAAGAACAGGTTGGCTCACGATATCTCGAACTAAAGGCAAGAACTCAAAATTACCTTGGAAGTATTTTTCATCTGTCAGCACAGATATAGCGGACGCATAATGTTTATAGACATTGGCGATTTCTTCTAAATTAAATTCAGCACGAATTAATCCCTTGGAAGGGGAGGCTTTTTTACATTCCAAAATATAGGCGGGCTTTTGATGCGTACCTTTTGCTAACGCTGCATAAAAAGAGCGGTCAGATTTTTGAATGTTTTGTTTAAACTGAGAAAGGGGAAATTCTTTTTCTTTTGCTTTAACCCATTGTGCTTTGTCTAAGACGATTTTTTGTAGCACCGTAGCAGAGTCAATAGGTTTTGTGAAATCTTGGGTAATCATAGTTTTCTTCTAGTTGTAGTTATAGCAACATTAATATTTCGTTAAGTTTTGTAGTGTTTCAAACGCTTTACCTGATGTAAGATGGGCTAACACATTTTGCACATTTTGTTTTAAATCATTGTAACCGAATAATTTTAATAATAATGCTGTATTTGCTGCGACAGCATTTGCGTGTTCAGCTTTTCCTTTGCCTTGTAAAAGTGCGGTGAGTATTTGGGCATTTTCTTGTGGTTCGCCGCCGCGAAGGCTTTCTAAGGATTGCGTTTTTAAGCCAAAATCTTCAGGCGTTAAAGTGAAATATTCAATTTTGCCATTTTTAATTTCGGCCACTTGTGTTTCGCCGTGCAATGCGACTTCATCTAAGCCTGAGCCATGTACAACAAAGGAATGTTGATGCTCTAAGGCGACTGCGGTTTCAGCATAGGTTTTCACTAATTCAGGCACATATACGCCAAGTAAATGATAAGTTGGGCGAGCAGGATTGATAAGCGGTCCTAAAATATTAAAGATAGTGCACGTTTTTAAAGATGCACGGACTGGTGCAACATGGCGGAAACCAGAATGATATTGTTGAGCAAATAAAAAGCAGACACCAATTTCATCTAATGCTTGTCGAGCTTGCTCTGGTGTGACGTTCACATTAACGCCAAGTGCCGTTAATACATCACTGGCACCTGATTTACTTGATACGCTACGATTGCCATGTTTTGCTACCTTTGCTCCCATTGATGCTGCAACAATGGCACTAGCTGTAGAAATATTAATAGTGTTTTGACCATCGCCTCCTGTTCCTACAATATCCGCAAAAGGGTAGTCTGGATATGGAAATGCTTTAGCATTTTGTAAGGATGCTGATACCGCACCACTTAATTCATCAATGCTGACACCACGTACTTTTAACGCAATCAGCATAGCTGCAATTTGTTCGTTATTGAGTTCTCCTTGCATAATGGCGTTAAAAATGACCGCACTTTCTGCTTTATTGAGTGTTTGTCCGTTGTAAAATTGTTCTAAAAGTTGTTCGTGTTGCATAGCCTATTCCTGTTTTTATTTGTATGTGGATTTGTTAATTTTCTATATTTTATTAAACATAAATATCGTAATCTAAATCGCGCGCTTCATCGCCTGTCATTCCACGGAATCCCCAGCAATGGGCAGGCTGTTCTTTAATCGTAATTTCCACATCGTGAGCTCGGATGCCGAGTTTGTACTCTAGCTCGCTAAACAGCATTTTTATCAAGCGTTTTTTCGTACCCTCCATACGACCAGCCATCAGATTAATTTCGATAACCGTGTAATCATCGCTGCGGTCAAAAGGGTAGTAAAAATCGTCTTTTTCTAAGCATAAAAAACGAATCGCGTGTTTGCCTTTTGGAATGTCTAAGCCAAGATGGAGGCTGTTATAAATGACTTCTGCCAGTTGTTCACGACGTGGTGCTAGTTTGGATTTAAGTCCGAATACAGTGATCATATTTTCTCCTTTAAAGTGCGGTTAAAAATTACCGCACTTTTTTCTGTCTTATCTATTTAACAACCATTCAATTGATTGTTGTAATAATTGCGAACCTTGCACAGTTAAAATACTTTCAGGGTGGAATTGAAATGCACAAATGGGTAAATCACGATGACGAATTGCCATAATAATGCCATTATATTCCGCATTGACGATAAATTCTTGTGGTAAATCTTGTCCCATTAAAGAATGATAACGCGCTACAGGCATTGGATTAGCAAGATCTTTAAACATAGCTTCGTTATCATGGGTAATACGAGAAACTTTACCATGCAATACTTCGCCAGCGTGAACAACCTTACCACCAAAGGCTTGAATTAATGCTTGATGACCTAAACAAATTCCAATAATCGGCACTTGATTTTTTAAGCGTTCGATCAATGACAGCAAAATCCCCGCTTCTGATGGGGTTCCCGGCCCTGGAGAAAGTGCAAGAATGGTATCAGCTGTATTAAGTGCCGTTTCTACCAGTTTTTCTAAATCGCAGTCATTGCGGTAAATTGTGACGTTGTGACCCAACACACGGAATTGATCCACAAGATTGTAAGTGAAGGAATCGAAGTTATCTAAAAATAAAATATTAGCCATAAAATTCTTCCTTATTTTGCTTGTGTATTAACTTGACGAATTGCTTTTAAGACAGCCGCAGCTTTGTGGCGTGTTTCGTCAGCTTCCATTTGTGGATCAGAATCCAACACTTCACCGCAACCTGCTTGTACATGGGCTATTCCATTTTGTACGAAAGCAGAACGAATCATGATACAGGTATCAAAATGTCCATCAGACGTGAGATAACCCACCGCACCACCGTAACTATGGCGTTTTTGTTGCTCAAATTGATAAATAAGCTGCATCGCTTTAATTTTTGGTGCACCAGTTAATGTGCCCATATTCATACAGGCTTGATAGGCGTGAAGTGCATCTAATTCAGGGCGTAATTTACCCACCACACGAGACACTAAATGCATAATGTGAGAATAGCGATCCACTTGCATTAATTCTGCCACTTTACGGGTACCATTTTGGCAAACTCGAGCAATGTCGTTACGCGCTAAATCAACTAACATTAAATGTTCCGCTTGTTCTTTATGATCAAGACGAAGTTCCAGTTCTAAACGTGCATCTAATTCAGGATCAATGTTGCCGTGAGCATCAAAACCACGAGGGCGTGAACCTGCGATTGGGTAAATTTCTAACTGACGATTTTCTGGCGCATATTTCAGCGCACTTTCTGGCGATGCACCAAACAAAATAAAGTCTTCATCATTCATATAGAACATATAAGGGCTTGGATTATTTTGTTTGAGTTGAGCATAACTGGCTAATGTATTAGGGCAAGCAAGGGAAAAACGACGAGAAGGCACAATTTGGAAAACATCTCCAATATTAATATGGTGTTTTAAGGCTTTTACGATACCAGTAAATTCAGGATCGTCAAAGTTTGTTTTAACTTCATCACTTGCCGATTTAATAGAAAGAACGTGATCAATATTTTTTAGTTTTTGTGCGATAGAAAGCGAGGTTTTCGCAATATTGACTTGTTCTTCTTGAGCAAAACAGAAACTTTTAAGTGTCGCTTGTTGATTTTGATGGTCGATAGTAATTAAGTGTTCGGCAAGATAGAAACTGTAATCAGGGCAGTTGATACCATCATTTTTTAATGTAATGCCATCCATTGGAATGAAATTTGCGACGAGATCGTAAGCAAATAATCCGCCTAAAAAAATAGGCGTTTGGCTATGTTGATAAAGAGTAGAAACAACACGCAACCCATCAAAAATAGTAGCAGACTGTAATTTATTATCTTCATCGAGTTGATTATCAAGTGGCGAAAATTGTACAGAAAATTCGTCTTCAAAATTGACCGCACTTATTTTTCCAAGTGCGGTTAATTTTGGATGAATTTCTTTTAAAACTTGTTTTCCATTCTTATTTAAAGCTTTAAATGTGACGTTGTGACCTAAGCACGTTATTTTAACCGCAGCATTAACTAAAATAAGACTTTGTAAACTATTTTTACTTCCGATTTCGGCAGAGTCGAGTAGAAGAGAATTTGAATTGGATTGGCAAAGTGTATTAAAAATAGCGGTGGTATCAGCATAATAGGGAATTGATTGAGCTGTCACCGCAATAAAGGCTTGAGTTTGAATGTTCATATTTATCCTTTTGGAAAATTTTGTACTATTAAACTAGTACAAAAGAAATAAGTCAAGCCTGATTTTTATTTTTTATACTTTTTGATTAAAAATTGTATTTTTTATTCCTTTGCCCAAGGGCGACCTCCATAATATTCTATATTTTGCTGATTTATCACTTCTAATATTTTTGCAGAAATATTATTGTTATCTTCATCTGACAAGGATAATTGAGGAAAAACACGACGAACAGCAATTAGTTTATTGAAATCAGCTCTGTATTTAACGGTATATTTTCCTGAAGTTTGACCTATTAACCCCAAACTTTTTAAGGCAGATAAAAAGCTGCGATCACCAATTAATGGTGTGTTCCAACTATATGAAGTTTTTTGTGCAATCTCACGAGGTACGGCGTAACAATTAGTATCAATATGTCCATTAACTTCATTAAAAGTAAAATGTATTTGTTTCTGAATATCTTCTATTTTAACATCTACGAAAATATCGCTTTTTGTATTCCAATTTCCGAGAGAGTCAAAATCATCATTGCAAATAAATTGATGATTTGAATCGTAAAAAGATCGCAAGGAATAAGCAAAATCAGCACCTTGCTCAATCACGTTTACTAAGCTTTCCACGTGATCTTCTCGTAGCTGATTGTCATCATCTAAATAACAAATAATGTCTTCTTCAACAAGAAAAGCTGCTACTGCGTTAATTGCACCGTTAAGTATTCCATTTTTTCCTGTATTCATTGGCAAATAAATAGGAATTACATCAGGAAATTGTTCCAATATAGATTTGGCTTTATCCCAGAAAATATTGCCATCAACAAATACATAATGCTTACATGGATAAGTTTGATTTTGTACGCTTTTAATAGCCAAAGATAATTCTGGACGACCTATTGTTGAAGTTACTACCGCAACGGTTTTATTATTTTGGTTGGTTGGTTGGTTGGTTGGTTGGTTGGTTGGTTGGTTGGTTCATCAGTATAAATCCTTTTCATTTTTATAATACCTTGATTAACTCAAAATATGCAATAGAAAATATTTTGGAAAATTTGGAATAAAATAATCTGGCAGACACATTATTTTAAATAAAAGATCTGCCAGATTTGATAATCTATAATTAGGCTTTAGTAGAGAGATTACCTAAATCCTTATCAATTAGGAACAAGCCTTTGCCATCTTCTCCAAGAAAATTTAATTTATCTAAAATACTACTAAATAATTTTTCTTCTTCATGTTGTTCTTCCACATACCATTGTAAGAAATTAAATGCAGAGTAGTCTTTTTCTTCAAAGGTTTTACCTACTAATTCATTGATTTTACTGGTAATTAATTTTTCATGCTCATAGGTAGCTTCAATTACTTCTTTTAATGATTTATATTCATGTGCAGGTGCTTCAATTGCAGAAATTACAGCAAGTGAGCCAGTTTCATTTAAATAAGTAAATAATTTACGCATATGTTGCATTTCTTCAGCAGCATGAACTGATAAGAATTTTGCAGTGCCTTCAAAGCCTTGCTGATCGCACCAAGCACTCATTTGTAAATATAAATTAGAAGAATAAAACTCTAAATTCATTTGATCGTTTAATAGTTTTACTACATTTTCTGATAACATACTATTTTCTCCTATCTATTCCAAAGTTGCGAGTTCACGATCAATAAAGAATAATCCTTTACCATCTTCGCCAACAAGATTAAATCTATCAATAATTCCACTAAATAATTTTTCTTCTTCATGCTGTTCTGCTACATACCACTGCAGGAAGTTAAAAGTAGAGTAGTCTTTGCTTTCAAAAGTAACTTCAACTAATTCATTGATTTTTGACGTGACTAATTTTTCATGTTCTAAAGTTATTTCAAAAACTTCTCTTAATGAAGAATAATCATGTTTAGGTGCATCAATTTTTCCTAAAATAGGCATACCACTAGTTTCACTTACATAATTAAACAGTTTTTGCATATGTTCTAATTCTTCATCAGCATGACGAAGTAAGAAGGTAGCAGCCCCCTCATAACCGTGTTTTGAACACCATGCACTCATTTGTAAATAAACATTAGAAGAGTAGAACTCTAAGTTAATTTGGTCGTTCAGCTTGTTTATGATTATTTGATTAAGCATAACTAATTCCTTTCCATTTTGATTGATAAAATGCAATAAAGCGTAATTTGCGGCAATCATTTTAAATTCACAAATGATAATTGCAAGTTTTTTTATCAAAAATTTTGATATAACTAATTAATTTTAAAAAGAAAAATAAAAAACAATTATTATCATTTACATAATTCTATAAATTAAATATGACGTTGTCACAATAAAACTAACAAATTTTAAATTAGTATTAGATATGTCTTTACTTTCCTCCTTAGATTTGGATGAAAATTTAGATTATCGAGTAAACATGAAAACTTACCAACTTTTATTAAACCTAAAGATCGTTATCAATTAATTGACAAATGTAATATCATTCTGCTAGAAAAACACGGTCAAATTTACCTGTACTTTTCTTATAACTACTTTCTTTTGATTATCCATTTAAAATTTTTCATATTGTCATCAAACTGTCACAATTATTTTCTACACTTCGCTACGCAATCTAAATAACACTCAAGGAGAATTTGTTATGTTTATGCATAAAATGAAAAAAAATCTTATTATCGTTTTAACCTTAGGTACGTTACCTTTTGCTCAAGCTAATAGCATCACTGGTGCTGGAGCGTCTTTCCCTTATCCAATTTATGCGAAGTGGGCATCTTTATATGAGAAAGAAACTGGGAATAAAGTTAATTATCAATCCATCGGTTCGGGCGGCGGACAACAGCAAATTATTGCAAAAACGGTTGATTTTGGTGCCTCTGACGATCCAATGAAATCCGAATTATTACAACAACACCAACTAGTCCAATTCCCTGCGGTTATCGGTGGTATAGTGCCTGTTGTTAATTTGCCTGAAATTAAACCTGGTAAATTAAAGTTATCAGGTAAGCTGTTAGCAGAAATCTTCCTTGGTAAGATTAAAAAATGGAACGATCCTGACTTAGTTGCATTAAATCCAACGCTTCCTTTACCAAATAAAAACATTATTGTGATTCATCGTTCAGACGGCTCTGGAACAACATTTGGCTTCACTAATTATCTATCTAAAGTTTCGAACGATTGGAAAAATCAAGTTGGTGAAGGTAAATCAGTGAAGTGGTTAACAGGTCAAGGTGGAAAGGGGAATGAGGGAGTTGCTTCTTATGTTCGCCAAATGAAATACAGCATTGGTTATGTAGAGTATGCCTATGCCAAACAAAATCAGCTTGCTTGGATTTCATTACAAAATCAAGCAGGGCAATTTGTACAGCCTTCTAATGAAAGTTTCATGGCAGCTGCAAGTCACGCAAAATGGCACGAAAAGGCAGGAATGGGTGTTATATTAACCAATGAAACGGGGGAAAAATCTTGGCCAATTACGGCGGCGAGTTTTATTTTATTAAATAAATATTCTGACAATCCTGAAACAACTAAAAATGTATTAGCCTTTTTTGATTGGGCATTCTCAAGAGGGCAAGATGCGGCAACTGAATTAGATTATGTGCCAATTCCAGCTGATGTGGTGTCTACCATTAAAAGTCAATGGAAAACAGAGCTAAAACAATAAAAATCTCTTTATTTTATACCGCACTTTATACAAAACCTAGCACTTAACATTAATAAAGTGCGGTTATCTTAAATAATTTTGGAAAATACTTATGCTCACAAAAAGTCGGAAATATTTTAATCAAACATGGATTGAATCATTATTCAAACAGACTACGGCATTGTTTGCTTTGCTTGTGTTTATTTTACTTGCTGCTATTTTAATTTCTTTAGTCATAGGAAGCTGGGAAAGTATTAAACGTTTTGGTGGGAGTTTTCTATTAGAAACATATTGGGATCCTGTACAAGAACAATATGGGGCAATTATTCCTATTTTAGGTACGCTTATTACGGCGGGTATCGCATTATTTATCGCAGTACCCATTTCATTTGGTATTGCTATTTTTTTAACGGAGCTAGCTCCCAATTGGCTAAAACGTCCTATAAGCATTGCAATTGAAATGCTAGCTGCAATTCCTTCTATTATTTACGGAATGTGGGGGTTGTTTGTTTTCGTTCCATTATTTCAAGAACATATTCAGCCAGTACTAATTGACAATTTGGGGAATTTACCTGGATTAGAATTATTTTTTTCTGGCGTACCTTTTGGTGTTGGTTTATTTACGGCAGGATTAGTGCTTGCCATAATGATCATTCCTTTTATTGCATCCGTAATGCGGGATGTCTTTAGTATAGTACCACCAATGTTAAAAGAAGGTGCTTATGGATTAGGTGCAACCACTTGGGAAGTGGTTCGACAAGTGATTGTACCACACACTAGAATAGGGCTTGTTGGGAGTGTGATGCTAGGATTGGGAAGAGCATTGGGCGAAACAATGGCTATCACTTTTATTATAGGTAATTCGTTTCAATTGCCTAATTCCTTATTTTCACCTTCTACCTCAATCGCATCTGCTATTGCTAACGAATTTAATGAAGCAGGTGGATTACAAAAATCTGCATTGATGGAATTAGGATTACTTCTCTTTGTTATCACAACTATGGTATTGATTTTATCAAGATTAATGATTACAAAAATGCAACAAACAAAAGGGAAATAAGATGAAAACTAATCAAAACTTGCGTTTTTATTGGCGTAAAACACACAATAAATTAATGTTAGGGCTTTCCTATATTTCAGTAATTATCGGCTTATTTTGGTTGTGTTGGATATTATTCACTTTAATTACCAAAGGCATTCCAGCTTTATCAATTGATTTATTCACACAATCTACCCCTGCCCCTAATGAAAAAGGGGGATTGTTAAATGCACTGATTGGTTCGTTTTTTATTGTCGGTGCGGGTACATTGATAGGCACGCCTATAGGGGTATTGGCAGGAACGTATTTGGCAGAATATGGTCGTTATAGCCGTTTCGCACAAATTACCCGTTTTCTTAATGATATTCTTCTTTCTGCCCCTTCTATTATTATTGGTTTGTTTGTTTACAGCTTATATGTATCAAAAATCGAGCATTTTTCAGGGTGGGCTGGAGCATTCGCATTAGCTTTATTGCTTATTCCTATCGTGGTACGCACTACGGACAATATGTTATTACTTGTACCAAATAATTTACGTGAAGCAGCGGCAGCTCTTGGTTGCTCTCAATGGCAAGTTATTATGATGATTTGTTATCGAGCAGCTAAATCAGGGATTTTAACTGGCGTGCTATTAGCAGTTGCCCGAATTTCAGGAGAAACTGCACCGCTATTATTTACCGCTCTGTCTAATCAATTTCTATCTTGGAATATGAATGAACCTATCGCAAATTTACCTGTAGTTATTTATCAATATGCAGCAAGTCCTTTTACAGATTGGAATAATCTAGCTTGGGCAGGTGCAGCTCTAATAACATTATTTGTGCTTTGCTTAAACATTTTCACTCGACTCTTCTTTCAACATAAAAAATAATGAGGCAATATGATTAGTCTACAAGAAACCAAAATAGCTGTGCAAAATCTAAATTTCTACTATGAGGATTTTCATGCATTAAAAAACATTAATTTACGTATCGCTAAGAATAAAGTGACCGCCTTTATTGGTCCTTCAGGTTGCGGTAAATCTACTTTATTGCGGAGTTTTAATCGGATGTTTGAACTATATCCAAATCAAAAAGCTACTGGTGAAATTAATTTAGACGGTGAAAATTTACTCACAACAAAGATGGATATTTCTCTGATTCGTGCTAAGGTTGGTATGGTTTTCCAAAAACCAACGCCATTTCCAATGTCGATTTATGATAATATTGCATTCGGTGTTCGTTTGTTTGAAAAATTATCAAAAGAAAAGATGAATGAACGAGTAGAATGGGCATTGACTAAGGCCGCTCTTTGGAATGAAGTGAAAGATAAATTACATAAAAGCGGAGATAGTTTATCTGGCGGACAACAGCAACGCTTGTGCATTGCTCGAGGGATTGCTATTAAACCTAGTGTGTTGTTGTTAGATGAACCTTGTTCGGCATTAGATCCTATTTCGACTATGAAAATTGAAGAACTCATTACGGAGTTAAAACAAGATTATACTGTGGTTATAGTAACTCATAATATGCAGCAAGCTACACGTTGCTCCGACTATACGGCATTTATGTATTTGGGTGAATTAGTTGAATTTGGTCAAACACAACAAATTTTTGATAGACCCAAGATACAACGTACAGAAGATTATATTCGCGGTAAAATGGGGTAGTTATTTTGAGCTCTCTCTTATTAAAAAGTAAAAGTTTGGTGAGAATGTATTATTTCTCACTTCACTTTTATGCCATAAATCAAATGAAGGAGTATTATGACGAGAAAAATTCTGATAGTTGAAGATGAATGTGCAATCCGTGAAATGATCACACTGTTTTTATCTCAAAAATACTATGATGTGATTGAAGCGAGCGATTTCAAAACAGCGATAAACAAGATAAAAGAAAATCCTAAACTAATATTATTGGATTGGATGCTACCTGGTCGTTCAGGTATACAATTTATACAGTATATTAAAAAGCAAGAAAGCTATGCTGCGATTCCCATTATTATGCTCACAGCTAAAAGTACAGAAGAAGATTGTATTGCCTGTTTAAATGCAGGGGCTGATGACTACATCACTAAACCCTTTTCACCTCAAATTTTATTAGCTCGCATTGAGGCAGTATGGAGGAGAATTTATGAACAACAAAGTCAATTTATACAAATCGATGAACTTTCCATTGATGAAAATGCTCAGAGAGTGTTTTTCCAACAGCAGGAAATTAATTTAAGTAGTACAGAATTTAAATTGTTACATTTTTTTATGAGGCACCCTGAAAAAGTTTATTCTAGAGAACAATTGTTAAATCGTATTTGGCATAATGATCTAGAAGTTGAATATCGCACTGTTGATAGCTATATTCGCCGTTTACGCCGTAATTTAGCTCCTTTTCAATGTGAAGATTACATCCAAACAGTTCGAGGATCTGGTTATCGATTTTCTAGTTATTTACGAGATAAACAATGAAAAAAATATTGAATTTTATTGTTGAAATAAATTTGGCAATCATTATTTCCTTATTTACTTCTGATTTTATTCTTTGGTTTGCAATAATACTTTTATTAATTTTAGCTTGGCATCATATTAATGAATATCGTTTACTTAAATATCTCAATTTAAAGCAAGATAATAAATTCTCTTTATTACAATTAGGGACATTCTCTCAAACTGAAGCCTACCATCGTCATCAAATTTACAAAGAAAAATGTGCAAGTTTACGTTTGTTATCTCAAATAAATAAAAATATTAAGTATTTACCAGATGCAATTATTATCTGTCAGCATAATGGTAATATTTCTTGGTGTAATTCAATTGCACAACAGATGTTTGATTTTTGTTGGAATAAAAAAGTCCAGAAAAATATTTTTGATGTTATTTTTTATGAACAATTTAAACATTATTTTTTCAGTCAAAAAAAAAGACGACCGTTAGTACTATTAACTTATAATCAACGTTATATTGAGGTGCAGTCGCACGCTTATAATTCTCATATGATTTTAGTTATCGCTCGAGATATTACAGATATGATTCATTTACTTAATTCACGCCAAAAATTCTTGAGTAATATTAATCACGAGCTACGTACTCCATTAACCGTATTACAAGGTTACTTAGAAATTCTTGCAGATAATAATATTCAGAACCCTCTACAAAAAAAGGCTATTTTTGCAATGCAAGAGCAAAGCCAACGAATGGAACATCTATTACAACAATTTAATTTTTTAGCAAAAATAGAAACAACTTCAGATAAGGATTTTCGTACATTTGATATGTCAGCTATGATAAATTCTTTAAGAAAAGATACAGATATATTAAATACTTATAATCATCACATTGAATTTATTATTCAGCCTAATATCATTATTTTTGGAAATGAATCTCAACTAAGAAGTGCCGTTTCAAATTTAATTTATAATGCTATTAAGCATTCTGGTAAACAGTGTCACATTCAAATTCAATGGGAAACTTGTGAACAGGGTATTAAATTTAACGTGATAGATAATGGTGTTGGCATATCACCACAGCATATTCCACATTTAACAGAACGTTTTTATAGAGTTGATGAATCTCGTAGCCATTTAACTGGTGGAAGTGGTTTAGGGCTAGCTATTGTGAAACATACTTTATTACAATATCATTCTCATTTAAATATTGAAAGTACTGAAACGAAGGGGAGTAGTTTTTCGTTTATCATACCTAAACGCTTTGTCATATCAAAAAATAATAAAGAAATTCAATGATAATACGCGTTGCAAGTATTAGCTGACACGGTAGTAAATAACACATCAGAAAATCGAAAATAGCGGGCTAGTGGAGAGCTTAGATACATAAAAAACACAGCTTGGTAGTTTTTCACCCATCTAAACTTATATTATTTAGATTATGTAGCAGTTGCTAAATCACCTAAATCTTTATCAATCAAGCATAAATCTTTAAATGCTGCAGTACTTTCACACCCATGAATCGAACACTGTAAATAAACGTCATAGTATGGCTCTAAATTAATTTACTCGTTCATCTTATTTGATTAAGTATAACTAATTAAGAGAGGAGAAATAATCTCTTTATAACCTATAATTAAAGTTACTTTGCATTTTTGCAATTTAACATAATATACATTATGCGAAATTAGTTATCGGGTTAGCAAAAACTACGGACTAAATAAATCACACAGTTATGCACAAGTCACAGGCACTAGCAAAACAAGACAAAATAGGGCTAGATAACACGTTGTAACGCGTCATTTTATAGAGTTATTGAACGGATGAATTGAAATGTAAAGGAAATGTAAAGTGAAATAAGCTTAAATCTATGTGATTACGCTACGTAAAATCTGGATGATTTTTTGAATAATTATTCCCAAAATAAAAATAACAAAAAAGCACGTTTTTATTAAAACGTGCTCTTCTAAAAAATGTGACAACGTATCGACTAACCTAGTAATTTTATACCATATTCATATACTTGTTGTAGCAAAGATAGTTTTTCAGAATTATCTGAATGTTCCTCAGCTAAACGTTGTAAACTTGATTCAAACTCTACCGCACTTTTTTCAAGTTTATTCTGTCGGTATTTTTGCCATTTAATTTGTTCAGCGCGTGTGAGGGTTTTATAAAAATGACGAGCGCGATAATGGAACAATAATTCAAGGATACGTTTATCTTCAAAAGCTAAACCATGTTCAGATAATTTTTCTGCAGGTAAACTACGTAAAATAGCCATATTATTTTTATCAGCATTGCTGAAAAAGCCATTGTATAGCTCAGTTTCTACATTATCATTCGATGCAAATTGACGTTCTTCATTAAAAATATCCGCCACTTTTTCACGAATATCAAAAGATGCTCGTAATTTTGCAAGATTATCCAAGCATAATTGTCGATCAATACCCAATCGATTTGCTGTTTCTGGTAACAAAGTTTTAGCTGGTGCTAAAATAGGACATTTATTGATATGCACAAGCTTTAACGGAACAGATGAAACTCCTCTTTCTTCTAATTCAGATTTTTTGGTATATAAATCTGTCCGTAATTCATCCGCACTTTTGGCTAATAAATTATCGATATCGCCAGTTAAATCACAAACAATGAGTGCATTTTGATTTGTCGGATGCCAAGCTAAAGGTGCAACCCAAGTGCAATTTCCACGATAATTTCCTAGCATCCCAGAGACATGCACTAAAGGCGCCATTGCGCCTGTATCAACCAACTTTTCGATTTCTTTTTTACCACGGTTTTCAAAGAAATATTGGAATAATTTAGGCTGTTTTTCTTTAATTAATTTCGCCATAGCAATAGTTGCATATACATCCGCCATGGCATCGTGAGCATTTTCATGCTCAATACCATTTGCTTTAGTGAGTTTTTCTAAGCGGAAACTTGGCATTCCATCATCGTCATAAGCCCAATTAATCCCTTCTGGACGCAAGGCATAACAGGCTCGCACTAAATCTAACAAATCCCAGCGTGAATTCCCATTTTTCCAGCTGTATTCATAAGGATCAATAAAATTACGATAAAACGTATAACGCGTCATTTCATCATCATAGCGAATATTGTTATAACCCATGACACAAGTATTAGGTTGGGAAAATTCTGCTAAGATATTTGCGGCGAATTCAGGCTCAGAAAGTCCCTTTTCATTACATTCTTGTGGTGTAATTCCTGTTACCATTACGGCTTCAGGAGCCGGTAAATAATCGTTGGTTTGTTTACAATAAAACATTATTGGTTCGCCAATGATATTAAAATCAGCATCTGTACGAATACCCGCAAATTGCGCAGGGCGATCTGTTGCTGGATTTACACCAAAACTTTCATAATCGTAAATAAAAAAGCTGAAATTTTTTGCCATGGCTACTCTCTTTTACGCGATGATTTTATCTAAATAATATAGGCAAAAAATAGCCGACAAACTGAAAATAACACCTAGCCAATTTAGCTTGCTAATTCTTTCTTTAAAAACTAATGCACCAGTTATCGTGCCTAAACAAATCACGCCAATGTTCATTCCAGCGAAAACAAGCGTTGGATTTCCAGCAAAACTTTGATGGGCTTTTATATAGAATAAAATATTAAAGAAATTCAATACACCTAAAACGATGCCGCCAATTACACTTGATGATGTCCATTGCGCACGTTTTAAGAATAAATAGATAAACATAACGCAAGCTGCCAGCGAGAAGGAAATAAATAATGTTGCAGGAAATGCGCCGCCGCTTTTCGCCACTTGTTTGAATAAAATATCAATGATGCCGTAACCAAACCAGACGCCGATTAATCCTAAAACACCTTTAAAATTCACCGCACTTTGCCCTTGAGTTGGCTTAGTTAATAAACAAAACAAACCAATAAAGGCTAATACAACGCCAATGATTTTAGATTGGCTTAGTGTTTCATGAAAAATTAAAAACGCAGCTAAAATGGGAAGAAACAACGAAAGACGTTGCGCTGCATCTGAACGTATAATTCCAGCAAACTCCACTGCTTTTGACATAATAATAAATACGCTAGGTAGCAATAAACCTAGTGCTAAAAAAATGGGTGAATTTTCGCTTTGTGCAATGTAATCAGTAAATTCTAAACCTTTAAAATCAGGTTTAAGTAAGAAATAACTGAAAGTGATGGCTGTGATGTAGTTGAATGCAATAGCTTGTTCAATAATGATATTTTTTTTGCGGGCAATTTTAAGCAAAACTGAAACTGCTACGCTGCAAAGAATGGCAAAAATAAGATTATACATTTTTAATCCTTAATGGCTTGTTTAATTAAACTCATAATGTATTCAAGATATTGGGTGCTTTCAATGGTGATTTCATAATCTCCATTCCCCCAGTGACCAGTATTAGATACATTTTTTGCTAAATTTTTAGGATCATCTAACTCTCCATAAGGAAGATTAATCCAAATTTTTAAATTCTTTTGTTGGATACGAATATCTGCAATATTTCGATCTTTTTTGAATGCAATGTAAAGTTTTCTGGTATTAATTTCGATATCAGGATCTAAATTTAAAATGCCTTGTTTAAAATCTTCGTATAGTTCTTGAATAAAATCAGTTTTATCAGCTAAGTGATCAGATTCTTGATAAACTTTTATTTCTTTTAATATTGAGAATTCTTCTCTCTTTTCATTAGAAACAGCTTTAATATTCGGTGCTGATTTTGATTTATTAATAATATTGAGCGTAATAATATCATTATCAAAGCGATTAACTTCCCATAATTCAATAGGTAAATCTTTAAAATTCGTGGCTTGAATTTGGAAATCATTAAAAGCAGGTGAAACAAAAATCACCTTAGATTGTGACCAATCCACATCATTTCTTTTAAGTGGGACTTTTTGCTTTTCATTATATTCCACAATAAAATCAGCTTTATATTCAAGCATCAAATTAAGATAAGAAATCCCTTGATCAACCACACTAGAATTTTGTTGTCTTTTATATTCAATAATGACAAAGGCTTGAGTTTCAGGATCAAAAGCTAAGGTATCAATACGTGAATTTTTAATAGAAAATTCCGAACGAATAAAAATATAGCCACTTAATAAGGTAAGATTTTCTTCAAATAAACGCTGAATATCCTTTTCCAGCTTAAATTTTTGCTGCTTCAGCTGTGATAATTGTCCTTTTTTTGATGTAAAGATTTTCATTATTTATTCCTTAAAGGCTTAAGTGCGGTCAAAAACACCGAAGTTTTCAACCGCACTTCCCTTCTATTTTTTATTCTGTCGCACCGAATCCACGTAAACCAACAACGTGTACGTGCTCTTGGTTGCCTGCGATTTTACGCACGAGTTTATAGGTTGTACCTTTTTCCGGGCTAATGTTTTCTGGCGCAGCAATAAGCAACTGCATATCTAAACGTTCGCAAAGTTCGAATAAGGTAGAAATAGATTTACCGTCTAAACGTGCTGCTTCATCTAAGAACAACAAGCGACAAGGCACAATATCTTTACCACGAATTCGACGGCTTTCTTCTTCCCAACTTTGAACAACCATTAAGAGAATTGACATACCTGTACCAATAGCTTCACCAGTAGAAAGCGCGCCACTTTCTGCACGTAACCAACCATCAGCACCACGGAATACTTCCACTTCAAGCTCAAGATAATTACGGTAATCTAACAATTCTTCACCAATTGTTTGCGCTGTGCGTTGCCCCATATCAATATGTGGATTGATGCGTTGATAGAGCTTCGCCATAGCTTCAGAGAAGGTGATGCGGTTGTCGTTGAATAAATCTTGATATTCATCTTGCTGACCAGAAAGTGCGTCCAACAACATGGCATGGGTATCACGAATATTCACTACCAAACGAACAGATTTCACCTGACCAAACGCAATGTTTTGTAAACCTTGGTTGAGCATACGAATGCGATTTTGTTCACGCTGAATCGTTTTACGCATAATATTTGCAACACTTTCAGAACTGATCGCCAATTTTTTCTCACGGCCAGTTAATTCAGCCGTTAAACGAGAAAGCTCAATTTCCATTTGTTCAATGGCATCAATTGGATCATCCGTTTTAATAATATCTTGGCGAATACGTTCACGTAGGTGCTGATATACCGCAATAAAGAACCGCACTTTATTTTCAGGTTTGCGACTATCTTCAGACACTCTTAGGCTATCACGTAAATATTCATTATCCGCCACTGCTGTACGCAATGCACCTAATGCTTTATCTGACATTGAACGTAACTCATCTGCAGATAAATAAGCGAGCTCTCGGCGATTGAGGCGTTTTTCCATATCAGAGTTGCGGGATAAGCGTAAAACCACACACCAACTCACTTTCGCTGCTACAACTAATTCACGTTGAGTTTTATAATCACGTTCGGTTTTACGAATAAGACGATTTAAGTTGTCTGCTTCGCTTTCAATTAATGTCAGTTGTTTTTCTACATAAGAACGACGCTGACGGCTCGTTGAAAGTTGTTGATGTAATTCATCACGACGGATACGTGCACGTTCTTCGGTGCCATCATCAGCTCTCACGCCAAGATCGCTAATTTCACCAATCAACTCATTTAAGAGCTGATATTTACTATCGTAAGAACTTTGTAACTGAATCAATACGTGATTATATTCAGCAAATTGACTTTGTTTTTGACGAACTTGCTCACGTTGCGTATCTCGTTGTGCTTGCATTTGTTCTAAACGTTGACGAAGTTTTTCGTTTAGTTCAGAAGTTTCTGCCTGCCCTGCATCTTCATAACCAAAATGCTGTTTACGTTGTACAACATCAGCTAATGCAAATACACGTTGCTGTACTTGTTTTTGACGTTCAACCGCTTGGGTTAAATCAGCTTTTAAGCACTCATAGTTTTCTGGGTCACTTTGTAAACTATTTGCAATCGGCTCTAATTGTGACAACGTTACGCCATGCTGACGAATAAAATATTCATCTTGCTCTGCAATATCTAATTGTTCACGACATTCTTCAATACGATCAATTAAATCTTCATCAGCTAATACATTGAGTTGTGGAATTAACTTGTTGAGTAACTGCAGTTTTTCTTTTGCATTATCTAATTGAATGCGTAATTGTTGTTCTCCGCTATTAAATTGGTTTAATTCACGATCAATTTCATTGCGTTCGCGATTAATCTCAGACATTAACTCTTCTGGATTTGGCTGGAACGCAAGGGCTAAATGTAACCCAACAAATTGGCTGAAATGTTCGTGTAAACGTTGGCATTTTTGTACATCAAACGCAATTTGGGCATATTGTTCTGCCACTTCATCACGTTCAATTTGTAATTCTTCTAAACGTTTTTCACGTGCTGCACGCCCAAATAACGGAATTTCAGGGAATCTGGAATAGCGTAATTCACGATCTGAAACTTGCACGACAACACCCAGCTCAAGTTCTTGTGCAGATAACACGCTGTCGTCAAATGCGGTAGGATCGCCTTCAATTAAATACAAATCATCGGGGCAATCTTCTAATTGCGCAAGTTGTTCACGCACAGCATTGAGACCACGCACAACAATAGCATGACGCGCAGGCCCATAAAGTGCGGAGAAATAAGGCGCATCTTCAATTGTTACATCATCGTAAAGCTCTGAAAGCAGCACCCCACCAAAACGTTCTGCCAGCATATTTAAGCGTGGATCTTCTGAACCATCTGGCTGACTTAAACGAGAAATTTGTTCATCTAATTGCAAACGTTTTTGTTCAAGTTGATCACGTTGCATCGTGAGTTCACGTTCTTTCACAAGTTGTAATTGCATAAAATTCATCACATCTTGGCTATGTTCAAACCTCTCGCCACTTTGTTGCTCTAAACGTTCTAATGCAGCTTGAGCTGTCAGCCATGCTGGCGCTTTACGCGCATTTTCATCATAAAGTGCGGTTAAATTTTCACGTTTTTGACGAAGCGTAGAACGGTTTTCCACTTGTTCTGAAAGTCTTGCTGAAATGTCTTCAATTAACGCTTCTTGCTCGGCGTGATAATCCTCTAATTCTTCTGCTGTTTGTAAACTTAAATTAGTACGTTGATTAAAATCATTAAGTAATTTGACCGCACTTTGTTGTTGTGCATAACGTTGCTCAAGTTCATGTAATTTTGTGCGAAGTTGTGGCGTTTGTTGTGCCTGCAATTTTTGGCTTGGATATTCACGTAATAATTCTTTCGCACTTTCCCACGCCGCAGAACGAGGCATTTCACCCGCAATTTTACATACTAATTGATAGGCTTTATCGAACTGAGATTTTGCCGCTTCACAAATAGACATTTTGTACTCAAGCTCAAGTACGGTTTCCGTTAAACTTTCAGCATGGGCTTCAAATTCTGCGTGATAATCTTCTACATTTTTAACACTTAAATCCGCTAAACCGCATAATGTTTTCGCTTTTTCAAGAGCAGCAATGGCTTGTTGATATTGAAGTGCGCGAGTTTGTTGGGCATCTAATGCTTGTTGATAGTCAGCTAATTGGGATCGTACCGCGTCAATTTCAATTTCAGTTTGCTCAAATTGGGCTTGGCTTTCTTCTAACGCATCATTCGCATCTTCAACCACCATTTTTTGTTCTTCTAAACGCTCGGTAAGTTCTGCAATATCTTCTTGATAGCGCGTGATTTTTTCTTGGTGACGTAAAGCATTCAACACTAAATTAAGATGATCAACCGCACTTTGGTGATCAACTTCTAAAGTACGTTCACTTTCTGCCAATTCAGCCACTTCTCGACTTAAATCAACTAAACGATGTTGAGATAAATTCTGCTCTGCTTTTGCTTTATACCACTCACGACGAGATTCTAATGCAGCCTCAATATTGCCACGGCGTTCATTCGCATTACGCATATAATCCGAAGCAACATAATTGGTGGTTTCAGTAATTAAATGTTTGAATAAATCACGATCTGATTGCGTGACCTTAATCGCTTCTAAAGTCATACGGTTTTCACGTAATGCACTTTCCATATCTTGGAAAGCTTTACGTACACCTAAATTTTCTGGCAATAAATAGTCACGTAAAGAACGTGTGATTGCGCTGGAAATACCACCGTATAAAGACGCTTCGATAAGTTTATAGAATTTGCTTCGGTCTGATGCTGAACGTAAACGTTTCGGAATAATACCTAAATCGAACATCATGCCGTGATAATCAGTGATGGAATGATATTGTTTAAATTGCGCACCGATATTTTCAATTTTATCTTTGAGTTCGTTTAAATTAAGGACACGTGCTTGACGTTCGCCCACTGTTTCAGTGAAAAGTGCGGTTGGATTTTGAGATAATTCGACGCCTTGAATTGAGAACGTTTTTAAATCCACCTTTTTATCACGACCTGCAATTTGTTGCAGACGCACACCAACAAGAATACGTTGATAACGTGAGTTAATAGTATCTAATACCGCGTAACAAACACCTGGACGCAATTTACCATGTAAACCTTTATCGCGAGAGCCGCCTGTAGAGCCAGCCTCTGTTGTATTACGGAAATGTAAAAGGGTTAAATCGGGAATTAATGCGGTCACAAATCCAGCCATTGTGGTTGATTTCCCCGCACCGTTACCACCAGAAAGTGTGGTAACTAATTCATCTAAATCAAAAGTACGGGCAAAAAAACCATTCCAGTTAATTAAGGTTAAAGAACGAAATTTACCACGCTCTACACCATTATTTGTCGTCATGCTAAAAGGTATAGGAGCATCAACGATTTCTTCGACATTTTCATTTTCCATAATGACTTCATCGCTCTCTAATTCGATTTCATTTTCTAATTCAAAAACATCAGACATTATTCTTGTTCTCCGTCAAATTCTTCGTCAATTTCATCCGCACTTTCCGTATCGTTTTCCATTAATTGCGCTTGTTTTTCCAACGCTAAGGATTCTGGTGTTGCCGCTTCCCCATCACGAATGAGTCGAGCTTGGGCTTCTAATGGATCATCTCCGCTACGCACTTCCGCACCAAAACGAAATACAGATTCAGAAATCGTAAATTTCCCACTATTTTGTTCGCCAACAGTTTGAATCATACCTAAACGACGTAAACGACCAATTGCCGCCCGCACTTTTTCTGCCAATTTTTGTTTATCTAAATCAGAACCACTTGAACGCTGATTAACTGCTTTTAATAATTTTACTTCATCGGCAAGATTTAATAATTCATCATACACTTCTTGCGTGCTAAAAATGCCTTGTTGAGCTAAACGTTCTGGGCTTAAATAAAGATAACAAAGCACTTTACCAACAAGCATTTCCAGCTCAGAAAGTACTGAACGCGCAATTAATGTCGTTGCTTTCGGACGAAGATAGAAAAAGCCTTCTGGAGCACGAATAAGTTCCACGTTATAACGACGATAAAATCCGTCTAATTCATTTTGGAAATCCATTAAAAATGCGTGATTATCTAAGTGCTCCGTGCTGATATGGCGACCGGAACGTAACAGGCTATCCACCGCTGGAAATATTGGATTTGCAATCGCCACAGCGAGTTTTGGGGAAATTACATCTTGAAGGTTGTCTGTCATAGGTTATTTCTCTATTAAAACTTTATTCAGTTACTTTCTTCGTTAATCATTATTGCCAAATCTCCCCTAGCCCCTCTTTGCTAAAGAGGGTTTGGGCATATTTAACAGAAGTAATTCCGTCGAAATTAGCTTTTAAATTATCTTAAAATCAATACTTATCAATCACATGCGCTTGCACTTCTGCGCCACGTTTATTAATTGCTTGCCAAGCTGAATAAATACCCGATAAATCATCATTTGCCATACCAAGACGTACGGCTTGATCAACAATGATTCGAGCCACATCAAAATGACGAGAAAGTGGATAATTTTCCAGTTGTTCTTTTAACACTAAACTCAAATCAATCGGACGGTTATTTTCACGATAAGCAATCAGTAAGCCTTGCATATGCTCTACAATTTGATCGTGTAAATCAGAAAGGGATTCGTATTGCAATTCTTCTGGCAATTCACCTAAAGCATCATCTTCACGCAACACCATTTCTTCATCGCGCAGATCAACTAAACGCTCGGCTTGCGCCGTCCACAAGAACCAAGGATGATCAAAATAATGATGAATAGAATTACGTAAACGTTGTGAGAACACGCGATTTTTATCCATATCAATGGCAGTACGAATAAATTTATGCACATGGCGGTCATAACCAATCCATAAATCAATGGCTTGTTGCCCCCAGCTGATAATACGGTCAAGTTTAGATTGTAAATCCGTAATCAACTGATCGATAAAGTACAAGTCATCACGCCCAATCACACAATCTTGAATACGCAATAATTGCGCTTGAAGTTTATCCCCTGCCGCATTTAGCGTATCTTGCAATTCGCGCAAATTCCCAGATGTTTCATCTAATAAACGTTCACAGCTTGAAATTGCCGCTTGCCAATCTTTAGTAAGAAGCTCTGCAATTTCATCTTTAATACTTTGCTGGTTTTCATCCATAATGCGTTGTGAAAGATCGATGCTATCAAAAATCTCTGCAACGGAATATTTTAATGGTGCAAACACATTACGACGCCAAAAATGTTCGCTTTCGTTATTCTCCACGCCCTCTTCTGCTGAATCAGAAGCGCGTTGAATTTCATCTGCCACAATGGAAAGTTGTACAGAAAGACGCAATGCGGAAAATTCACGCTGACGAATGTAATAATCAGATACGCCAACACCTAATGGCGTTAAACGATAAATCGCCAAGCCCTCAGTAAATTCGCTACTAAAACGGTTTAACAAACGTTGTTTCACTAATTCATTAATTGCATTATTCGCTCGTGTTGCAATGGCATCCGTGGATTGCTCAAAAGCATTCATCGTGTGGCGGAAAATATCCACAAGATCGGCTTCTAACATTTCGCCGTCTAAACGTTCGTTGTTATAAATTGCAATCGCCAGCAGGAAAACCAAGCGCTCGGTAGGTAAATTCAAAGAAAACTCGCGATCTTTTGCCCAAGAGACGAGTTCAGGAACAGTTTGGGATGTTTCAATCATTGAATTGCAAAGCGTTAAAATTGAACAAAAAATTAGAAAGATTATACAGGATTTTTTACGGATCTTAAAAATCTTCTTTTGAATTGACCGCACTTTTCCTATTTTTCACGTATAATGTGCGCCTTTCATGAATAACTAAAGATAACAGAATGAGCGAATTAACCCAGTTAGCCCAACAAGAAAAAAAACAAACCTATAATTTCAATAAATTACAAAAACGTCTTCGCCGCAACGTAGGCAACGCCATTGCAGATTTTGGTATGATTGAAGATGGCGATAAAGTCATGGTGTGTTTATCTGGAGGCAAAGACAGTTATACGCTTCTTGATATTTTGTTGAATTTACAGCAAAGCGCACCAATTAAATTTGATATTGTTGCGGTGAATCTTGATCAAAAACAACCAGGGTTTCCAGAACACGTATTACCTGAATATTTAGAAAGCATTGGCGTCGATTACAAAATCGTACAAGAAAATACTTACGGAATTGTGAAAGAAAAAATTCCAGAAGGAAAAACCACTTGTTCACTCTGCTCTCGCCTACGCCGTGGAATTTTATATCGTACCGCCACAGAACTTGGTGCAACCAAAATCGCTTTAGGGCACCACCGAGACGATATGTTAGCGACACTATTTTTAAATATGTTTTATGGCGGCAAAATAAAATCCATGCCACCTAAATTGATTTCTGACGATGGTAAACAAATTGTGATTCGTCCGCTTGCTTATTGCAAAGAAAAAGATATTGAGAAATATGCCATCGCGAAAGAATTTCCGATTATTCCTTGTAACCTATGTGGCTCACAACCAAATCTTCAACGCCAAGTCGTAAAAGAAATGCTTAATACTTGGGATCGTCAATATCCTGGACGCTTAGAAACTATGTTTAGCGCAATGCAAAACATTACATTGTCACATATGTGTGATCCGAAATTATTTGATTTCAAAGGCATCAAACATGGGCAACTAATTGATGGCATTGAAGGCGATACCGCATTTGATGAAGAACGAATCACGCCAATGCAATTTGAGGACGAAGATCAAATCGATTTTTCAAACAACGAAATGATTAACTTTAAAGAAGTAAATTAATATGTTGAATATCAATGGAATTGAAGTTGAAACTGACAAAGACGGTTATTTGCTCCATAGCCAACAATGGAACGAAGATGTCGCTCGCTCTATTGCGCAGTTAGAAAATATTGAATTAACAGATGCCCATTGGGAAGTGATTTACTTTGTGCGAGACTTTTATCAAGAATATAACACCTCCCCAGCCATCCGTATGTTGGTAAAAGCCATGGCGGAAAAGCTTGGTGCGGATAAAGGTAACAGCCGCTATTTACAACGCTTATTTCCTGAAGGCCCGGCAAAACAAGCTACCAAATTAGCAGGCTTACCGAAACCTGCAAAATGCCTATAAAAGTGCGGTCAATTTTTTGAAAGTTTTAAACTCTTAGTTTATTTACGACTTGTTTTTGTAAGATAAAATACAGGCTCTTTTAAACCCTAACTAACAAGGAAATATTATGAAAATTAGTGCTAGAAACCAATTAAAAGGTAAAGTTGTTTCAATCGAAAACGGTTCAGTAAATGCAATCGTTCACATCGATATCGGTGGCGGTAACGTGCTTTCTTCTACTGTATCTTTAGCAGCAGTTAAAGAATTAAACTTAGAAGTTGGTAAAGAAGCATACGCAATCATCAAAGCAACTTCTGTAATGGTTGGCGTAGAATAATTTCTTCCATACAAACAGAATTGAATATAACCGCACTTTTAAAGTGCGGTTTTTTATTTATTTGATACCTATTTTAAGTCGAATTCCCCTTGCATTCATAAATTTTAAAAATAAAATGATAATCATTCTTATTTGAATTTTTATTTTAGGGAACTATACTATGTATCAAAAAAAGCCATTAATGTTATTATTCTGCCCAACATTTGTCAGTCCATTTGTTATGGGGAAAACTATTGAAACAACCAATAAAAATATATTGCCCGAAATCGTTGTTTATGGCGACAATAATAAATCGCTTTCTTCCGTTAAAACACTCTCTTCTGACGAGATAAGTAAAACGCCTACATCAAACGGTAACATCACTGATTATCTTCGTTCCAATCCCCATATTCGTTATGAAAATAGCGACCAAAATGGTTTTCAACGTGGTGAAATCAAGCCCGAAAATATTTCAATTAACGGCGCCGATCCAAATCAAACAGCCTACTTTGTTGATAATGTCAATATAAATAATGAACTTACTGCTGATAGCGACATTTTTGATGGTTCTATGCAAGTTGTGCCAGGAATTAGTCACACTCAAGCTTATTTTTTTGATGCAACTATGCTTTCTAAAGTGGAAGTACAAGATAGTAATATTTCTGCTAGCTTAGGGGGATTTATGGGAGGGGCAGTTATCGCCAAAACAAAACAATATAGCGGCACTGATAGCATAAAACTTAAATATCGCACGACAAATTCCTCTTGGGCAAAAATGGAAGCTGGAGACTCAGTACAAAAAATACTGAAGTTGGTACGTCCAGATGATGTCGGAGTGGCAGAGTTACAACCTAAATACAATAAACAAACATTCAATATTTTGGCTGAAAAAAGGCTAAATGATAATTTAGGAATGGTTTTTGGCTATAGCCGTAGAACATCATCTATTGAACAAAATCGTTTAATTGGCTTTGATAAAAATGCCAATAATAAAGCACAACTAGATAAGCAAAATCATCAACGACTTTCCGATAATCTTTTATTAAATTTCAATTGGACACCGCAAGAAAAAGAACGAATTGAATTTGGTTTACGTTATTCAAATTATAAGGAATTGAAATATTTCAAGGAAAATATAAATAACAACGTAAGCGATTATCATCAAGCATTGGGAGCAACGCTTGCTTGGGTACATTCATTCAACTCTGGCGTCTGGACAAATACCTTAGCATACGATCGTTTTCAGGATAAGCGTAAATCATCCTCGAATAGTGTTGAAACAACATCGGTGTCAGATGAAAATTGGGAGTCACTTTATAATTTCGAAAAAGGTGGATATGGCAATAGTCAATTAATTCAGGATAATTTACATTTTTCTACTGAATATGTAATGGATCCTTTTTATTTAGCTTCTACCGAGCATTCTATTTCTATTGGTGGAATTTATCAGGCAACTAAATATCAATTCTATCGTCCACAAGATGTTCATTCAAAAGTGGTTCAAGTGATTTTAGGTGCAAATGGAAGTAATCCAACAGAAATGATATTGTTGGATAGCACAACATCAAAAGGTCGTGTTAAAACCAGTTATCAAAATATCGCTATTTATGCTGAAGATTTAATTAAATGGCGTAAATTTGAATTTCGACCAGGCATTCGTATTGAACGTGATGATTATTTAAAAAACAATAATATTGCCCCGCGCTTTGTTGCACGTTATCACCCTTGGGATAATACAGGATTTACACTAGGTTTAAATCGTTATTACGGTCGTTCTTTTGCTTCTTTAAAATTAGCGAATGGTATTTTAAAGCTCAATAATGATTCAACACGTCAGCATCAAAATTTTTCATCCCTTAAAACGCCTTATGCAGATGAATTAAGCTTAAGTTTTGATCAGAATATGGGTAATTTAGCACTTAAACTCGGTTATATTCATCGTGATAATAAGAATCGTATCATATTGAAACGAGAGTCTATACCGGGTAAAAGAAAAACTAGTTATATCAATGGACGTCCGTTTGGTGTTGATATTTATACTTTCCAACTCAATAATATTGAACCTTGGAAATTAGGTAAAACTTATTGGACTACGTCACTTGGTTTTGATTGGTTAAATACAAAACGAGCCGATGGCGAAGAATTTGATCTAAATAAACTTGTTTCTTTAGATGGTAAATTAATGACTTATCGTGAAATGTTACGACAAGTTAATAGCAGTACAGAAGATTGGATTGCTCGTCTAGGTATTGATATGACGATACCAGATTACGATATTACTTGGTCAAATAAAGTGTATATGAAAGCACCAATTCGTCATTATGATCCAATTAATGAAAATAATGATGACGACAATGCTCCTCCACGCTATCGTAGCTATCACTATGGCAGACATACACAATGGGATAGCAGCATTCGTTGGCAACCAACCATTAGAGGTAAGCATAGCGTTTATATGCAAGTAGATATTTTAAATGTTCTCAATAAAACACGTAAAAATAAAGTCGCTACTATTTCCACTAGCGATGAATACGGTGTTTATACGCCTGGGCGTGAATTTTGGCTAGAAGTTGGCTATCAATTCTAATATTCTTCAATGTATAGGGCTTGTGGGCTTTTGAAACATCCACCAGCCCTACTCTACACTCGTTTTACTTAGCGTAGAGTTTTCTTTTTTCTAGGTAAAATAATGAAAAAAACAACCGCACTTTTTTTACTTATCTTTTCACTAATTGCTTGTCAATCATTGGAACTATCGCCCAATAATAATTTACCTTTTGATCCAAATATTCAGCACGGTAAACTATCAAATGGTCTGCAATACTTTGTATTAAAAAATACTGAACCCAAAGAACGCGTTTATATTCGATTAGTGATCAATGCTGGATCTATGCACGAAGATGACGATCAAAAAGGCATTGCTCATTTAGTTGAGCATATGGCATTTAATGGCTCAAAGAAATATCCAGAAAATCAAATTATTAATGCGTTAGAAAAACTTGGAATGAAATTTGCACGAGATATTAATGCTTTCACCGATTTTGAAAATACAGTCTATACTTTAAATTTAGATAGCAACAATCAGCAAAAATTAGAATTGGCGTTTGATGTCATCAATGAATGGATGAATAATATTACTTTTTTGCCTAAAGATGTGGATGGCGAACGTGGCGTAGTACAAGAAGAATGGCGGAGACGTTTAAGCCCAATGCTACGTATTGGCAATAAGAAAAGTGCTATTGAAATGGCGGGTTCTCGTTATGTGTTGCGTGATCCTATTGGAGATATGGATATTATTAAAACAATTTCAGCTAAACGCGTCGCTGATTTTTACCACAAATGGTATCGACCAGATAATATGTCAGTAATTATTGTAGGCGATATTGATACAAAACAAGTAGTAAAACTATTAAAACAAAACCTATCCCAAGAAAACCCAATTACTAAAACAACATTGGAAAAAATTGATTTTAATATTCCTCTTATCAACAAATGGCGATTAGATTCTATTTCAGAACAAGGCACAACAATTCCGAGTATTGAATTAAGTTTTTTTGAAAATACAATTGAAACCAATACATTAGCGAGTTATAAACAGGAATTAATTCAGCAAATTACCACTCGATTGCTTAACTTACGTTTACAGCAATGGGAAAAGGAAACAGAAAATGGCGTAGATTCTGCAAATTTTTATCGCACTCATTTAGGTAAAGAAACACTACAAAGTATTTTTTCTCTCCAGCTTATAGATACACAATATTCAAAAACGATAGATAAATTATTTGCCTTTATTGCCAGTATAAAACAACAAGGTTTTACTCAAAATGAATTAAACGGCGAAATTAAACGCTTAACTCAACTCAATGAAAAACAATTAAATATTCGTTCTGGTAGCTTAAAAATTGCCGATGATCTCATTACTTCTGTGGCAAATAAGCAAGTGGTATTGAGCGTAAATGATCGTTATGAACTCAATAAACGTTTTTTATCTCAAATTACATTAGCTGATTTACAACGCACGTTAAATCAAACCTTAGCATTAAAAGCAAAATTATTATTAATCACTCAACCTTTGCCACAAAAAGCCTTGCCTTTTGATGTAGCAGAAATAGAAACTCGTTGGAACAATGCAATGGAAATGCAACAACACCAATGGGATGAAAAAAAACAAATCGAAAAATTACCGCACTTAACATTTAATACAGGCTCACTTTCTCAAGAAAAATATTGGGATCGTGGCGATATTTATGAATTTCGTTTAAGTAATGGAAGTAAATTGATCTATCACTATAGTGACAAAACTCCAAATCAAGTACATTTTCGTGCTGTTACTCAAGGTGGTTTACGTTCTATCCCAGATAAGGACTATCACTTATTACGTGCTGCCGTTAGTGTAGTTGATGAAACAGGTGTTGGAGAACTTTCTCTTTCTGCGGTTAATCAAATTTTTTCGCACGATCCATTGGTAATTGCAACTGTGATTGATGATGATAAACAAGGTTTTACTGGTGTATCTAAACCTAAGGATTTGGAAAATTTACTGACATTGTTCCGCTTAAAATTACGTTCATCCCCCATATCTGATCTTGCCTTAGAAAAATATCGACGTGAAACCCGTGATTATTTCAAACAGATTGATTTAGAAACACAATTTATGCAAGCCGTTTCAAAACTACGTTTTCCAAATATTGAAACTGTCTATACTCAAAAACAAGCACAGCAATTAGCATTTAATAAAAACCAATTAAATAACGCTTATCAACGTTATATTTTAGATAAAACAGATTTTACCTATTTTATTATTGGCGATATTGAACTTAATCAAGTAAAGAAATTGGCAGAACGTTATTTAGCTTCTATTGAATCAAAAACTCAGATCCGCCATTTTGTCCCGACTATTATTCATACACCAACTCAATCATTTATGATGAATGGTTTGAAAGAACCGAGAGCTGATGTAGAAATATACCTTACCGCAGATAATACTTGGCGAGCGGAACAAAAATATTTATTCAATATTCTTGCGGATATTGTGCAAGAAAAATTACGCTTAATTCTACGTGAAAAAGTTTCTGGTATTTATTCTGTAAATAGTTGGTTTATGCAAGATGTTTATGCACCACAAATTGAGGGGAAAATTGAATTTAGTTGCGACCCTAAGCGCGTAGAGGAACTTACGCATCTTACAAATCAGGTACTAGATGATATTGTGAAAAATGGCATTGATGAAAACTTATTACGTAAAAAACTAGCGGAACAACATACTCAGATTCGACGTGAATTTGATTCTTTAGTTTCAATTGCTTCAATTATTGAAGAAAGTTACTGGCAACAAGATAATCCAGATGCCATTTATACCTATCAACATTTAGATCAGTTAGCGACAAAAGCCACAATAGATGCGTTGGCGCAAAAAGCCCTAAAAAAATCAGGCAGATTTGTCAGCATATTAAAAGCAGCTTCTTATTAGAAAATAAATTAAATCTCAATAGATATGAAATAGATAAAAAGAACGGTGATCGCTTAAACGATCACCGTTTGAACTCACTATTTAAACAGTAAATTATATTGGTTATTTTCGAAAAGTATTACTCTTCATTCAATAACGTTAATTCACGGCTTCTTACTTGATTTTTCAAGATTTCCGCAAATTCTTCCACTGTAAATGTACCTAAATCAGCACCTTTACGGGTACGTACTGCCACTTTGCCTTCTGCGATTTCTTTATCGCCACAAACGAGCATATAAGGCACACGGCGTAAAGTATGCTCACGAATTTTGAAGCCCACTTTTTCGTTACGTAAATCAGTTTTCACGCGTAAACCTACATCGGAAAGCTGTTTTGCAACTTTCTGTACATAGTCAGCTTGGCTATCGGTAATATTCATTACAACCGCTTGGGTTGGTGCTAACCATGCAGGGAAGAAACCTGCATATTCTTCAGTAATAATACCAATGAAACGCTCAATAGAACCTAAAATCGCACGGTGAATCATGACAGGGGTTTTACGGCTATTATCTTCTGCCACATAAGTTGCATCTAAACGACCTGGTAATGCGAAGTCTAATTGCACTGTACCACATTGCCATTCACGACCTAAACAATCGCGTAGTGCGAACTCAATTTTTGGACCATAGAATGCGCCTTCGCCTTCTTGGATTTCATATTCCAAGCCGTTATGTGCTAATGCAGCTGCAAGACCTGCTTCCGCACGATCCCACATTTCATCTGAACCAATACGATTTTCAGGGCGAGTAGAAAGTTTTACTGCAATATTAGTGAAACCAAAGGTGCTATAAATGTCGTACACCATTTTAATACAGCTAGTTACTTCGCTCTCAATTTGATCTTCAGTACAGAAAATATGCGCATCATCTTGAGTAAAGCCACGCACACGCATTAAACCGTGTAAAGAACCCGATGGCTCATTACGATGACAAGAACCAAATTCTGCCATACGGATTGGTAAATCACGGTAAGATTTTAAACCTTGATTAAAAATTTGAACGTGTCCTGGACAGTTCATCGGTTTAATTGCGTATTCACGGTTTTCAGATTGGGTTGTGAACATTAAATCTGCGTAATTTTGCCAGTGACCTGTTTTTTCCCACAACACGCGATCCATCATAAACGGGCCTTTTACTTCTTGATAATCGTATTGTTTTAATTTAGTACGCACGAACGTTTCAAGCTCACGGAAAATTGTCCAGCCATCATTGTGCCAGAATACCATACCTGGCGCTTCTTCTTGCATATGATATAAATCTAATGCTTTACCAATTTTACGATGATCACGTTTTGCCGCTTCTTCTAAGCGTGTTAAATATTCAGCAAGTTGTTTTTTATCCGCCCAAGCCGTACCATAGATACGTTGTAACATTTTGTTTTTGCTGTCGCCACGCCAGTACGCACCAGCGACTTTTTGTAATTTGAAATGCTGACAGAAACGCATATTTGGCACGTGTGGGCCACGGCACATGTCAATATATTCTAAGTGATGATATAACGCAGGCATTGCAGTACGTTCAATGTTTTCATCTAAAATTGCCATTTTGTATGGCTCGCCGCGTTTTTCAAAGGTATCACGCGCTTCTTGCCAAGTAACACGTTTTTTCACGACGTCATAATTGGTTTTTGCCAATTCCAACATACGTTTTTCGATTGCATCAATATCTTCTTGGGTTAAAGAGCGATCTAAATCTACATCATAATAGAAGCCATTTTCAATGGTTGGGCCAATTGCCATTTTTACATCTGGGAATAATTGTTTAATAGCGTGTCCAAGCAAGTGAGCGCAAGAATGGCGGATAATCTCTAAACCGTCTTCATCTTTTGCAGTAATAATTTCTAACGTTGCATCTTGCTCGATAATATCGCACGCATCGTGACGTTCTCCATTTACACGGCCTGCGATAGTGGCTTTAGCAAGACCCGCACCAATATCTTGTGCGACTTCAAGAACAGAAACAGGACGATCGAATTGACGTTGGGAACCGTCAGGTAAAGTAATAATTGGCATTGTTTTTTCCTTATACAGTGGTCACCCATACGAAAGGTGACGTGTTCATTTAAAATTCTATAAAAATTAACCGCACTTTTGCCCTACTTGGCTTCATTCCTACCATTGAACGAGCGAAATTAGGCAAAAAATGCGTGGCGAATTCTATCACTTTCTTAAGGTATTGTTAAATAAATGCCCATATTTTACAAAAAGGAAATAATGTTTTTCTGGCTAGGGGCTTTATATCCTAAAAATAAAGGCTAGAATAACCGCACTTTTAAATACCCAGTTAAGGAATAAAAATGAGCAACGTATTAGTATTAAAATCTAGCATTTCAGGAAATAACTCTCAGACTAATCAATTAGTTGATTATGCTGTCGAAAAATTACAAGGTAATAACATTATCATACGCGATTTATCTCAACAACCGCTTCCATATTTTGATACCGCAGCTGCAATTGCTGTGCGTGGGGAACCAAAAACAATAGAAGAAAAACAACTTTTGGCGTTGTCTGATGAATTAATCGAAGAATTAAAAAATGCACAGACATTAATAATTGGTGCGCCAATGTATAATTTAAACATTCCAACACAATTAAAAAGCTATTTTGATTTTATCGCACGTCCGAGCGTTACTTTCCAATATACAGCAAAGGGTCCTGAAGGTTTGTTGAAAGGCAAAAAAGTGATTGTGTTATGTGCATTTGGTGGGTTGTATGATGAAGAAAATTTAGTAACACAATATATGAAATCAATTTTAGGTTTTATCGGTATCACAGATGTGCAATTTGTTTATGCACAAGGCATTGGATTGGGTGCTGAAGCCATTGAAAAAGCACAATCATCTGCGAAAAATAAAATTAATGAACTTATCACAAGCCTTTAATCTTCAGATAATCTAAAAAATTTATTACAAATAAAAAAGTGCGGTAATTTACCGCACTTTTCTTGTTATTTTTTTCGTTCAACCCATTTTCCGTTGGTGAAATCAACAATCCATTTAGTCGCTTTTCCCTCTTTTTCAGAAGTCACATATTGCTTTTTCTCTTTACGACTAAAACGAACAATCGCTTCGTTCCCTTCAGGATCTTTTTGTGGTGCATCCGCTAAATAAGCTAATTTTTCAGGTAAACGCTCGCGATATTGCACAAGTTCTGAGATTTTAACTGGGCGTGTTTCGCGGGATTTCGGGAAGTTATGGGCTGACATAAACACGCCACTTGCACCATCACGCAATACAAAGTACGCATCAGATTTTTCACATTTTAGCTCAGGGAAATGTACTGGCTCTTCTTTCGGTGGTGCAACTTCGCCATTTTTCAAAATTTTGCGCGTGTTATCGCAATTTGTGCATCCCATATACTTGCCAAAACGACCAAGTTTTAAGTGCATATCCGCACCGCATTTATCACACTCAACAATAGGGCCATCATAACCTTTAATTTTGAATGAGCCTTCTTCAATCAAATATCCATCACAATTTGGATTATTACCACAAATATGGATTTTACGATGGGCATCGATTACATAGCTGTCCATTGCCGTTCCACATTTTGTACAACGTTTACGATCCATTAATGCTTTAGTTTCTGAAGATTCATCTAAAACATTCAATAATTCCGCTTCAGGAATTAAATTAATCGTCGTTTTGCACCGCTCTTTTGGCGGCAATGCATACCCCGTGCATCCTAAAAACACCCCTGTACTTGCCGTGCGAATTGCCATTTTTCTACCGCAAGTTGGGCATTTAATATCGGTTTCTACGAGATTATTCGGGCGCATACCACCTTCAAGTTCATCTAATTCAGCTTTAGAAAGTTGGCTAGAAAAATCCTTGAAGAATTGATTCAATTCAGTTTTCCAATTCACTGAACCAGAGGCAATTTTATCTAAGGTATCTTCCATATTCGCGGTGAAATCGTAATTCATTAATTCACCAAAAGATTCATTGAGGCGATCAGTTACAATTTCGCCCATCTTTTCTGCATAGAAACGACGATTTTCAGTACGAACATAACCACGTTCTTGAATGGTAGAAATAATTGCCGCATAAGTGGAGGGTCTGCCAATACCACGTTTTTCCAATTCTTTTACTAAAGCCGCTTCAGTAAAACGAGCAGGTGGTTTAGTAAAGTGTTGAGTTGGTTGTACTTCTTTTAAAGCAAGTTTTTCTGACACAGTAACTGAAGGCAATTCTTGATCTTCAGGATTTTTGCCTATCTGTGGCAATACTTTTGTCCAACCGTCAAAACGTAAAATTCTGCCTTTTGCTTTCAAAGTATAATCGCCGGCTGACACAGTCAATGTACTGCTATCATATTGTGCAGGCGGCATTTGGCAGGCTAAGAATTGACGCCAAATTAAATCATAAAGGCGTACCGCATCTTTTTCCATTCCCTCTAAAGATTCAGGCAATGCTCGAATGTCAGATGGACGAATAGCCTCGTGAGCCTCTTGCGCATTTTCTTTACTTGAATAGAAATTTGGTTTTTCTGGTAAATATTGCGCCCCAAAATGATTTTCAATGTAGCTACGTGCCATATTCAGTGCGTCTTGACTTAAATTGGTTGAGTCTGTACGCATATAAGTAATGTAGCCTGCTTCATATAAACGTTGGGCTAACATCATTGTTTTCTTAACACCAAATCCCAAGCGAGTACTTGCTGTTTGTTGAAGTGTTGATGTAATAAATGGCGCACGAGGGCGAGAACTTGTTGGCTTAGTGTCTAAATTTGTGACAACGTAATCAGAAACATTAAGAAAATCTACCGCACTTTGTGCCTCTTTTTGATTCTTTGGATCAAATTTCTTGCCTTTATAATCCGTGACATCCAAACGTATAGATTGTTTATTTTGATTGTTCGTAAGGACGGCAACTTCCCAATATTCTTCAGGTTGGAATGCTTTAATTTCACGCTCGCGTTCTACTAATAATTTAACCGCAACCGATTGAACTCGACCTGCAGAAAGCCCGCGTGCGACTTTTTTCCAAAGTAACGGAGACACCATAAAGCCCACTACTCTATCTAAAAAACGACGAGTTTGTTGAGCATTAACACGATCTATATTAAGTTGTTCAGGTTTTTCAAAAGCTTGTTTTATTGCATTTTTAGTGATTTCGTTAAACACCACGCGACTAAAACGATCATCGTTACCACCAATCACTTCACGTAAATGCCATGCAATCGCTTCCCCTTCTCTATCCAAGTCGGTTGCGAGATAAATATGATCTGCTTTTTTAGCAAGCGATTTTAATTCGGAAACTACTTTTTCTTTACCTGGCAAAATCTGATAATTTGCTTTCCAATCGTGATAAGGATCAATCCCCATACGTTTAACTAAGGCGTTACGTTCCTTTTCTGCTTTAATTTTTGCTTTTTCTTCGACATCCATACCTTTAGTTGAAATTGGTTTAGCTTTTTCGCCTGTACTAGAACCTACAGTTGGTAAATCACGAATATGTCCGACACTCGATTTAACCACATATTGGCTACCTAAATACTTGTTAATAGTTTTTGCTTTTGCTGGCGACTCCACAATCACTAAGGATTTACTCATTTGATTACCTAATATTACTAGAATTTTATAAAATTGCGGGTATAGTGCAAAGTTATGTAGGCAAAATCAAGCATTTTTTCAAAAAAGGTCTATAAATGGATAAACTCAATGCGATTTCTATTTTCTGTAAAATCATTGAAACCCAAAGTTTTACATTGGCAGCAAAGCAGCAAAATATTTCTGTAGCGATGGCAAGTAAATTAGTTTCACAATTAGAAGAACACTTAAAAACACGATTATTACAACGTACTACCAGAAAAATTATGCCTACCGAAGCAGGAATGATGTATTACCAACGCTGCCAAGGCATTTTGCTTGATTTAGATGAAGCAGATTCCAGCATTACTCAGCTTACCAGTTCATTACAAGGAAATTTACTTATTTCTGTTCCTCGGGATTTTGGTTTACTTTTTATTGCACCAAATTTACCCACTTTTATGGCTAAGCATCCTTATTTGCATATTGAAGTCGAATTTAATGATAAGAAAATCGATTTATTATCCGAAGGCTATGATCTTGCTCTTCGCATTGGTTATATGGAAGATAGCTCGTTGGTTTCACGTAAAATAGGAACTACTACTGTTCATTTTGCAGCGTCGCCTAATTATCTTGAAACGAATGGTATTCCACAAACGCCTGATGATTTAGAAGATCATAATGGCTTACTTTATAAAAATGCAATGAATCAGGTAAATTGGGTTGGTTCACGGATAAATCAAACCCAACGTTTCAAAATCCAATCCAAAGTGGTAAGCAATAGCGGTTTTGCCTTATTAAATATGGCAAAAGCGGGACTGGGTATTGCTAATTTACCAAAATTTATTTTAGATAGCGCCTTTGAAAAAGGCGAACTTATCGAATTATTGCCAGAATATAAGCAACAAAAATTAGAAATTCACGTGGTCTATCCAAACAGAAGACATTTGCCAATAAAAGTGCGGGCATTTATTGAATTTTTATCTGGCTTAGGCTTGAGTTCAGAAATTTTGCAAAATCCTGAAGATAGTCACTAAACGCTATAAAAAAATACCGCACTTAGGCAACCCCAAGTGCGGTTATTTTTATACGTGTTTTTTATAATGCTTTTAAGATATCTTCAACACGATCTTTTGCATCACCAAAGAGCATTTGCGTATTCTCTTTGAAGAATAATGGGTTTTGTACGCCAGCATAACCCACAGCCATTGAACGTTTGAACACAATCACATTTTGTGCTTTCCATACTTCTAACACTGGCATTCCCGCGATTGGGCTATTTGGATCTTCCATCGCAGCTGGGTTTACCGTATCGTTCGCACCGATGACCAATACCACATCAGTATCAGCGAAATCGTCGTTGATTTCATCCATTTCAAGTACCACATCGTAAGGTACTTTTGCTTCGGCTAAAAGCACGTTCATATGACCCGGTAAACGTCCTGCAACAGGATGAATACCAAAACGAACGTTCACACCACGTTCACGCAATTTTGCCGTAATATCAGCGACTGGATATTGTGCTTGTGCCACAGCCATACCATATCCCGGCGTGATAATTACAGAACTTGCATTTTTCAACAATTCAGCTACTTCTTCTGCTGTAGTTTCACGGTGTTCGCCTTGTTCTTCGCTTGAAGAAACTTGAACATCGTTACCAAAACCACCCGCAATCACGCTCACAAATGAACGATTCATTGCTTTACACATAATATAAGAAAGAATTGCACCAGAAGAACCAACAAGTGCACCAGTTACGATAAGCAAATCATTATTCAACATAAAACCTGCTGCCGCCGCTGCCCAACCTGAATAAGAGTTAAGCATTGATACCACAACTGGCATATCTGCTCCACCAATTGAAGCCACTAAGTGCCATCCAAATGCAAGCGCAATCGCTGTCATTAATAACACAGGGAAAATGCTTTCTGGATTATTCAAGAATGCCACCATCAATAATGCAGATACCACAAGTGCGGCTAAATTTAATTTATGGCGATGCGGCAACATTAATGCTTTTGAATTAATTTTTCCGCTTAATTTACCAAATGCGACAACTGAACCAGTGAAAGTTACTGCACCGATAAAGATACCTAAAAATACTTCGACATTATGAATATTCGTTAATACCGCTTGCTCTGCCACAAATGCGGCTTGTGCTGCTGCATCTAATCCTTCTGGCATTAACGCCTCGTAGTATAAACCATAGCTATTAAAGCCTACGAGTACAGCCGCTAAACCGACGAAACTGTGAAGAATCGCCACAAGTTCTGGCATTTCAGTCATTTCTACTTTTAATGCACGTTGAACACCGATTGCACCACCGATGATCATCGCAATAATGATCCAAAATGTTCCTTCAGAATGAGGCCCAAAAATTGTTGCGATAAGGGCAATTGTCATACCAACAATACCGAACCAACAACCTGCTTTAGCAGTTTCATGTTTAGAAAGTCCTGCCAAGCTCATAATGAAAAGTAATGCTGCTAAAATATATGCAGCCTGTACTAAACCTTCAGACATTGTGCGCTCCTTAACCTTTTCTAAACATTGCTAACATACGTTGTGTGACACGGAAACCACCAAAAATATTGATGCTTGCCACCAAAATCGCCACAAAAGCTAACGCATCGATAAATAGATTGCCTGTTGGCTGACGAATTTGTAATAACGCGCCTACAATAATAATGCCTGAAATTGCATTTGTTACTGCCATTAATGGTGTATGAAGTGCATGGCTAACATTCCAAACCACGTAATAACCCACCACACAAGCTAAAACAAATACAGTGAAATGTGATAAAAATGCCGCTGGCGCAACGGAAGCTAACCAAAGGAATAACACACCAACACCTGCCATCACACCATATTTCACACGAGGATCTGTTGGTTTAGATTCTTTTTTCTCTGCCACTGGTGCAGCTTTGGTCTCTTGTTTTGGTTGTGCAGACACTTGAATTTGTGCTGGTGGAATTTCTTCCCCATCACGAACAACAGTTACACCACGAAGAACCACATCTTCAAAATCAATATTGATATTGCCATCTTTCTCTTTGCACAAAAGTTTTAATAAATTGACTAAGTTTGTGCCATAAAGTTGAGAAGATTGCGTTGGTAAACGGCTTGGGAAATCTGTATAACCAATCACTTTCACTTGGTTTTCAGTTGTAACAACTTTCCCTGCTTGCGTATATTCACAGTTACCACCAGTTGCAGCGGCTAAATCCACAATTACCGAACCTGGTTTCATTGAATCCACCATTTCTTTGGTGATTAAACGAGGCGCTGGTTTACCCGGAATGGCTGCCGTAGTAATAATAATATCGACTTCTTTAGCTTGTTCTGCGTAAAGCTCCATCGCACGACGGTTAAATTCTTCCGACATAACTTTCGCATAACCATCACCATTGCCGCCTTCTTCTTTAAAATCAATTTCTAAGAAGCTCGCACCCATACTCTGAACTTGCTCTTTCACTTCAGGACGAGAGTCAAAAGCACGAACAATCGCCCCAAGGCTATTTGCTGCACCAATTGCCGCCAAACCAGCCACACCCGCACCAATAACCAACACTTTTGCTGGTGGAACTTTACCTGCTGCAGTAATTTGCCCAGTAAAGAAGCTACCGAATTCATGTGCAGCTTCAATGACAGCACGATAACCAGAAATATTCGCCATAGAAGAAAGCGCATCCAATGCTTGCGCACGAGAAATACGAGGCACCTCATCCATAGCTAACACATTAATTTTCTTCGCGGTGAGTTTTTTCATTAACTCAGGATTTTGCATGCGCCAAATAAAGCTCACGAGAGTTGCCCCTTCCTTCATTTGAGCGATTTCTTCATCTGTCGGTGCATTTACTTTGAAGATAATATCCGATTGCCAAATTTCAGCCGACGTACCGATCTTCGCGCCTGCCTCTAAAAATGCTTGATCTTCAAAACTAGCTTTAAAACCTGCATCGTGTTCCACGATCACGTCAAAGCCCAATTTCAATATTTGCTGAACCGTTTTCGGCGTTGCCGCCACACGGCTCTCATTCTCAAGCAGCTCTCTAGGTACACCAATTAACATACTGTTTCCCTCTGATTGATGATTGGGTTAATGAAATTAATGAACAAACCTTCGCCTATTCATCGTTAAAATGACAAAAAGTCAAACGGATGCAAATGTATCATTAATTGAATGAAAATAGGTAACGTTTTTAAGTGGTTTTACAAGATATTGTGATAGGGATCACGAAAAATCCCACATAAAAAACATCTCAAAAATTTACCGCACTTTCCATAAAAAAACACCACAAGTAAAAAACTTGTGGTGCTTTTAATTTTATTATTAATCACCTAATTAAACAGGCTCAACTTTCCAAATTCTCTCCGCATACTCTTTAATTGTGCGATCAGACGAGAAGAAGCCCATATTCACGATATTTTGAATAGTGCTTTCAATCCATTGGTCGCGTTGTTTGTATTTTTCATCTACGGCTTTTTGAGTTTCTACATAACTACGGAAATCAGCAAAAGCTTGATAATAATCGTGGTATTGCAAGCCTTGTAATAATTGATGATAACGTTGAGGATCTTCGGGTGAGAATTTACCCTCAATAATTTGATCCACGACTGTGCGTAATTGAGCATCGTTTTGATAGTATTCAAATGATCGATACCCTTCTCGACGAAGTTGTTCAACTTGTTCCACTGTGTTACCGAAAATAAAGATGTTATCTTCACCCACGTTTTCCAAGATCTCTACGTTCGCACCGTCAAGTGTACCGAGTGTCAATGCTCCATTTAAGGCAAATTTCATATTACTGGTGCCTGATGCTTCAGTACCAGCAAGGGATATTTGCTCAGAAATATCTGCTGCAGGAATAATCAACTGCGCAAGGCTTACGCTGTAATTTGGAATAAATACAACTTTTAAACGGCCTTTCAAACGCTCATCATTATTGATGACATTAGCAACATCATTAATTAAATGGATCGTTTGTTTCGCAGCATAGTAAGCCGAAGCTGCTTTACCTGCTAAAATAAATACGCGCGGTTGCCAATCTTTTTCAGGGCTGGCAAGCATTTCATTGTAGCGAGCGATAATATGTAATACGTTCAACATTTGGCGTTTATATTCGTGAATACGTTTTACTTGCACGTCAAATAAGGCGTGCGGATCAAGCTCTACCCCTAACTCGCGTTTTACGTATTCCGCTAATTTCACTTTATTAGCAAATTTAATGTCAGCAACAGCCTCTTTAAATGCTTTTTCTTGCGTAAATGGTTTAAGTTTTTCGATTTGACTTAAATCACAACGCCATTCTGAACCGATATATTTATCAAACAATGCGGCTAATTGTGGGTTCGCCACGGCTAACCAACGACGCGGTGTGATACCGTTTGTTACGTTGGTAAAGCGTTCTGGGAAAATACGAGCAAAATCTGCAAAGGTTGAAGTTACCATTAAATCGGAATGAATTTCGGCAACCCCGTTGATTTTGTGTGAACCTACTACGGATAGCCATCCCATACGCACTTTGCGTTGGTAGCCTTCTTCGATAAGAGAAACACGGCGGATAAAATCGTTGTCAGTCGTTACATAAGTGCGGACATATTCTAAGAAGTGATCGTTAATTTCAAAAATCATCTGTAAATGACGTGGCAAGATTTTTGCCATCATTTCCACAGGCCAAGTTTCTAACGCTTCGGACATTAAAGTATGGCAGGTGTAAGAGAAAATGTTACGCGTCATCTCCCACGCTTTTTTCCACTCGAAACCTTCATCGTCCACTAAAATACGCATTAATTCAGGAATCGCTAACGCTGGGTGGGTATCATTTAAGTGGATCGCCACTTTATCCGCCAAGTTTTCAAGGCTGTCGTGGGTGCGTTTGTGACGGCGTAAAATATCTTGAAGCGATGCAGAGACTAAGAAATACTCTTGACGTAAACGCAATTCGCGACCATTCCAAGTAGAATCATCAGGGTAAAGTACACGTGATAAATTTTTATTTGCGGAGTGCTCTTCTAATGCGGCTAAATGTTCGCCACGGTTGAAGTCGGCAAGGTTAAACACTTCGCCTGCGTGTGCCGACCATAAACGTAATGTTGCTGCAGAATTATTTTGATAACCTGGGATCATTTGATCGTAAGCAAGTGCGGTTACTTTTTCGGTATCTTGCCAAATACATTTTTTGCCTTCGAAATGAATGTTTCCACCAAATTCTACGGTAAAGCGTTTAGATGGACGAATAAATTCCCAAGGTGCTCCTTTTTCAAGCCATGCATCAGGACGCTCGACTTGCTGACCATTTTCAATTTTTTGGCGGAACATACCATATTCATAACGAATACCGTAGCCCATACCCGGTAAACCAAGGGTCGCAATAGAATCCATAAAACAAGCGGCTAAACGACCTAAACCACCATTGCCCAAGCCAGGATCTACTTCTTTTTCTAAAACTTCTTCTAAATCCACATTTAATTCAGAAAGTGCTTCCTGTGCTAATCCATAAATGCCTTCTGCAATCATTGCATTAGATAGCGTACGCCCGATTAAAAATTCCATTGAAAGGTAGTAAACACGGCGAGAATCTTCTGCTCGAGTTTGGCGAGCAGTAGTGATCCAACCCTCTGTTACTAAATCACGCACAGCGTGAAGTGTTGCATTGAGCCAATCGCGTTGGCTGGCTTCACGTGGAGAGCGACCGATTAAGAAAATAAGTTTGTAAACGATTGATTTTTTAATCGCTTCAACGGTCATTTCAGGACGATTATATTGGAATGGAGAATCAAAGTTATCCATTATCATAGGTAAAACCTCTATTAGAATGCTAAGAAATGATTAACGTAGGGTGTGTGAATTTTCAAAATTCACGCACGTTTGCAAAAATCAATCAAAATTTGACCGCTCTTTGAATGCGTGAATGTTGTTTACACAGCCTACAAAAGTAGTTCGAATTTTATGCTTATCTTTGCAAAAAACAAGCACAACCACACCGCTTGCAAAATATTCTTTCACAAGCGGTGTGATTGTTAAGAAAGTTTACGAATAAAACTACAAGCGTTCATAAAGTGTTCTATATTGCTCTGCAGCCTTACGCCAGCTGAAGTCTTGTTCCATTGCATCTGTACGAACCATCGCCCATGCACGCGGTTTTTGCCATAAGGCAAAGGCACGTTGCAAGCAATGGCGGAGAGCTTCAGGCGTTGCACTTTCAAACACAAAACCTGTTGCGGTGCGAGCTTTGATGCTTTCTGAAGTGCTATCCACCACCGTATCCGCTAAACCACCTGTTTTACGAACAAGTGGCAGTGTGCCATATTGCAAACCATAAAGTTGGGTTAAGCCACAAGGCTCGAAACGACTTGGCACTAAAATCACATCGCCACCTGCCACCATTAAATGCGAAAGGGCTTCATCGTAGCCGATTTTTACCGCAATATTTTGCGGATAACGTTCAGCAAGCTCACGAATACCTTGTTCAAAGTGCGGTGCACCTGAACCTAAAATCATCAACTGACCGCCTTGTTTGACGATTTCGTCTGCACTTTCGATTAATAAATCAACACCTTTTTGCTCGGTTAAACGGGTAACCATCACAAATGCCAAGGCAGATTCATCTTGTGGCAAATTGAAATAGGCTTGCAGTTCGGCTTTGTTTTTCTTTTTGCCTGCCATATATTTGAGCTTGTAATGGTGCGGAATGTATTGATCCACGTTCGGATGCCAAATATTTTCGTCCACACCATTTAAAATCCCCACCAAACGACCTTGAGCTTTTAAGCCAGAAAGCAAGCCTTGCAAACCGTAGGCAAATTCTGGTGTCGTGATTTCTTCTGCATAAGTTGGGCTAACTGCCGTGCTTGCATCAGAATAGAACAAACCTGATTTCAAGTAAGAAATCTGCCCAAATAATTCCAAGCCTTCTACGTGGAACATCCCTGTCGGCAAGCCGATTTCATACAAATGATGATAAGAAAACTGCCCTTGATATGCCAAGTTGTGAATGGTGAACACCGATTTCGCAGGGCGACCTTTGTTGAACAGATATGCTGCACACAAACCTGCGTGCCAATCATGAGCGTGTACCACTTCTGCACGCCACCAGCTATCTAAACCTGTGGCTAATTCTGCCCCCACCCAACCGAGCAAAGCAAAACGTTTGTAGTTGTCGCCGTAGTCGTTGTAATAGGCATCGTGATAAGGATTGCCTTCGCGACCGTATAAGTGCGGTGCGTCAATCAAATAGATCCCGACACCATTATATTCTCCATAACGCAACACCACGTGCCCAGCGAAGTTGTCAAATTCGGCAACCACTTGAGTATTCTGAATGCCTGCTATAATTGCGGGATAAGCAGGCAATAAAACGCGAGCATCTAGCCCAATTTGGTTCTGTGCTTGGGGTAATGCCCCTAAAACATCGGCAAGCCCGCCTGTTTTTAAGAGCGGATAGAGTTCCGAACAAACGTGTAGTATTTTCATTGAGTTTTTTATTTTCCCTATAAATATGAATAATGCTCGATCAGCCCCCCCTCTTTGCTAAAGAGGGATTCAGAAAGTGCGGTTAATTTTGACCGCACTTTTCCTAACTAATCTAAATGACCTTCTTCGCCAATCTCGTGTCCCTCAAGTATCTTTAGCATTTTCGGGGTTACAAGAATGACTTTGCCTGTTGAGCTAATACGGAAGCGATTTTTATCTTCTTCCATATCCACACCAATTTGCATACCATCAGGAATTTCGCATTCGCGGTCGATAATACAATTTTTCAACACGCAATTTTTACCGATTTTAACTTGTGGTAACACCACGCAGTGATCGACTTTTGAAAAGGAATCAATTTTAATGCGATCAAAAAGCACGGAATTGCTGATCGATGCATCGGTAATCACACAGCCCCCGCCAATCAATGAGTTATCTACTGGGTGCACGTTAGAGTGTTTATAGAAGAATTTAGACGGATAAGCCTGAACCGGATTACCACGAATTGGCCAGCTTTGGTCGTAAATATCTAATTGTGGATTTTCAGAGACTAAGTCGATATTAGATTGCCAGAAGCTATCAAGTGTCCCTACATCACGCCAGTAAATTTCGCCCTCGGTGTTGCGTCCCATGCAAGAACGGCTAAATGGGTGAGCATAAAGCGCGCCTTCTTCTAAACATTTTGGCAATACATCTTTACCGAAATCGTGGCTGGTGTTCGGGGTGCCAACTTCACGATCTAACATTTTGTAAAGATAATCCGCATCAAACACATAAATCCCCATTGAAGTAAGCGAAACATCAGGTTTACCCACCATTGCTGGCGGATCTTTTGGTTTTTCCACGAAAGCTTTTACTTTCAAGTTTTCGTTTACAGCCATTACGCCAAATTCGTGTGCTTCAGAACGGGGCACTTCAATGCAACCAATAGTACATTTTGCCCCACTATTGACGTGATCCATTAATATCACGCTGTAATCTTGTTTGTAAATATGGTCGCCCGCTAAGATCAAAATATATTTCGGGCGATAGTGATTTTTAATAATAGCCATATTTTGATATACCGCATCCGCCGTGCCACGATACCAAGTAGAATCGTCAATTTGCTGACGAGCTGGCAACATATCGACAAATTCCCCTCTCTCTTGTGGTAAAAAAGACCATCCTGTTTGCAAATGACGAAGCAAGGAGTGTGCCGCATATTGAGTCACGACCCCAATTCGGTTTAAACCTGAGTTAATACAATTAGAAAGTGCGAAATCAATAATGCGACGATTACCACCAAAATAAAGCGCTGGTTTTGCACGTTTATCTGTCAATTCGTGTAAACGTGAACCACGTCCACCTGCAAGTACAAGCACCAAAGTGTTTTTAACTAAATCATATTTGTTAAGGTCGCCAGATTTCATAAGGATCTCCATAGTCTTATTGTTATTCGTCATTCAGCATACAAAAGCCCATTGAACTAAGTTCGGCTTGTTCTTCAAGGGTTACATTATGTGTGCCGATTTGGGGCTTCCATTTCCCATTAGGCAAGTGAAACACCTGACCTTCGGCTTTGGCATTAATCAACAAAAGCCAACGATTGTCTAAAACCACCTGTAATGCTTTGGTTTGTTGATTTTGCCAATCTTCAACTGTCATCGGTTCGCCTGCAATGTTAAGCCATTGCACATTCTCATCCGACCACCATTGATCTTGGTTTAAACTGCCCATTCTTTTGCGGAGTGCGATCGTTTGCTTGGTCAGTTCAAATAATTCTTCGTTAAAATTTGCCCATTTCAGCCAAGTAATCTCGTTATCTTGGCAATAAGCATTATTGTTACCATATTGAGTGTTGCCGAACTCATCGCCCGCCAAAAGCATAGGTGCGCCATTCGCCAGCAATAAACTCATTAATAATCCACTTTGTGCAAAAGTGCGGTTATTTTCCACCGCACTTTTTTGCGGTTCAGAAAGGGATTCTGTAGAACCTTCTACTCCGTGGTTGTAACTGTAATTTTCGTTTCTGCCGTCGTGATTTTCTTCGCCGTTCGCTTCATTATGTTTTTGGTTGTAACTCACTAAATCTTTAAGCGTAAAACCATCGTGAGCGGTAATAAAATTAAGTGTAGTATGTGGCAAGCGGTCATTTTTCTTAAATAAATCGATAGAGCCTGCAAAACGTTCTGCAAATGCACCGATTTCGCCACTTTTCCATAGCCAGAAACGGCAGAGATCATCACGGAATCGGTCGTTCCATTCGGCAAAATAACTTGGGAAATTGCCGACTTGATAACCGTAATGTCCAATATCCCAAGGCTCGGCAATCAATTTAATATTTTGTAAACTTGGCTCATTTTTTATGTCAGTAAAAAGCTGAGCTGACGAATTAAAATCTGGTGTATCACGACCAAGCACGGAGGCTAAATCAAAACGGAAACCATCAATGTGGCATTGCTCCACCCAATAACGCAGGCAATCCACCACCCACTTTCGCCCTACATCAGAGGATAAATTGAGCATATTGCCGCAGCCTGTCCAATTGATATAACGCCCTTGATCGTTGCGCCAATAGTAAGTTTGATCATCAATACCACGCTGGCAGAATGTTGGGTAAGTTTGCTCTGATTCTGCAGAATGGTTAAACACCACATCTAAGATAACTTCAATACCCTCATTGTGAAACGCCTTTACCATCGCTTTAAATTCAGCTAATGGATTATTTGTTGCCGCATATTTAGGTTCCACCGCAAACATCGCTAAGGGATTGTATCCCCAATAATTTTGTAAGCCTCGTGCCTGTAAGTGCGGTTCATTTATATGGAAATTTACAGGCAGCAACTCCACCGCAGTTACGCCTAATTCTTTCAAATACGCCAAATTCACAGGATGTGCTAATCCAGTATAAGTACCACGCAACGCCGCAGGGATTTTCTCGTTTAACTGGCTAAACCCTTTAACGTGTAATTCATACACAATGGTTTCAGCCCAAGGCGTATTGGGTAAAGTATCATTTTCCCAATTAAAATCTTCCGAAATCACAACCGCTCTTGGGGCAAGATGCGCGTTGTCGCGATTATCCGAAAGCAAGAACCAAGAACAACTTTCTTCGCTACTTAAATCAGGTTTACCATTTACGGCTTTCGCATAGGGATCGAGCATTAATTTATTCGGGTTGGCAAATTCGCCGTGAATACGAAATCCATATTCCGTACCAGTTTTCACGCCAGTTACCGCCAAATGCCACACATTTTCAGTACGCACCATCGGCAAGCGTGTTTCTTGATTTTGTTCGTCAAAAAGGCAAAGTTCTACGCCTATTGCCGCAGCGGAAAACAGGGCGAAATTGGTAATTTGCACGTTGTTTTCGACCGCTTGTGAGTATCCCATTGGAATAGGATTGCCGTTGTTGTAGATTTTGAACATATTTTTATCGCTTTTGTAGGGGCAAATGACATTTGCCCAAAAACATCGGTGGTTTATCAGGGCGAATGTAATTCGCCCCTACAATTTATCTATTCGGATTATTTCGCCTTCAATCTCAAATAAACTGTTGCTAACGGCGGAATGGACACTGAAATCGAATTTTCTCGTCCGTGGCTTTCGATTTTTTCACTTGCGACACAACCAAAATTGCCCACGTTTGAACCTTCGTAATACATCGAATCGGTATTTAAAATTTCTTCGTATTTTCCTGCAACATTCACGCCGATGCGGTAATTGTGGCGAGGCACAGGGGTAAAGTTACTGACGACAATAATACGTTCTCCGTTTGAACTGCGACGTTCAAAGGCGAACACAGAATTTGCCGCATCATCAACGACAAGCCAATCGAAACCCTCTGGGGAGTTGTCGAGCTCAAAGAGCGGTCGATTTTTTTGATAAATTTGATTGAGGTCTTTAACCAGCTTCAATACGCCTTTGTGCCAACCTCCGCCAATATTTTCATCAAGCAAGAACCAGTCCAAACTTTCTTCATAATTCCACTCACGACCTTGGGCAAATTCATTCCCCATAAAGAGCAATTTTTTGCCTGGGTAGCCCCACATATAACCGTAATATGCACGCAAGTTAGCGAATTTTTGCCACGTATCGCCTGGCATCTTGCCAAGAAGTGAATATTTACCGTGAACCACTTCATCGTGAGAAAGTGGTAGAACAAAATTTTCGCTGTATTGATATACCATTCCAAAGGTCATTTTGTTGTGATGATATTGGCGGTAAATGGGGTCAAGCTTCATATAAGCCAGTGTATCGTTCATCCAGCCCATATTCCATTTGAAATTGAAGCCCAAGCCGCCGTCTTCGCTTGGGTGGGTTACGCCTGCAAAAGAGGTAGATTCCTCCGCAATAGAAATTGCTCCCGCCATTTCGCTGTGAATTTTCCAGTTGGTGTGTTTTAAAAACTCAATGGCTTCTAAATTTTCACGTCCGCCGTATTGGTTTGGAATCCACTCGCCCTCCGCACGGCTGTAATCGCGGTAGATCATTGAAGCCACAGCATCCATGCGAATACCATCTACGCCAAAGCGTTCAAGCCAGTAAAGGGCATTGCTGGACAGGAAATTTTTCACTTCGTTGCGTCCATAGTTATAAATCAAGGTATTCCAATCTTGATGATAGCCTTCGCGAGGGTCTTCATGTTCATACAAGGCTGTGCCATCAAATGCGACTAAACCATGGGTATCACTTGGGAAATGCCCTGGCACCCAATCTAAAATCACGTTGATGCCTGCTTCGTGAGCACGTTTTACTAAACGGCGAAATGCCTCAGGTGAGCCAAAACGACTGGTTGGCGAATAAAGCCCAAGTGGTTGATAGCCCCAAGAACCATCAAACGGAAATTCAGAAAGCGGTAAAAATTCTATATGGGTAAAGCCCATCTCTTTTACATAAGGAATTAATTCATCAGCAATTTGATCGTAATCTAGCCAAAAATTGTTTTCTAAATTACGACGCCAAGATCCTAAATGCACTTCATAAATAGAAATCGGTTGATTTGCTTGATTTGCTTGACGACGTTGTTCCGTCATTTCCACCACATTTGGTAATGCACTAATTTGTGAAGCTGTATCAGGGCGAAGTTGCGAACTAAAGGCATAAGGCTCCGCTTTCAAACGAAGATTGCCATAGCAATCAATCAATTCAAATTTATAGAGCTGACCAAGGCTGGCTTTCGGCAGGAATAATTCCCACACACCGCTTTTCGGGTGGAAACGCATCGGGTGGCGGCGACCATCCCAATAGTTGAAATCGCCTACAATAGAAACTCGTCTTGCATTAGGTGCCCACAAGCGGAAATTCACCCCGCTCACACCATCACATTCCATAAAATGTGCACCAAGCACTTCATATGGGCGAAGCATAGATCCTTCAGAAAGTAGCCATTGTTCTAAATCGTCAATCATTGGATGAAAACGATAAGGATCTTCGATAATTTGTGCTTCATTACCCCAAAAAACCTGTAATTGATAAGCAAAAAATTGACGACAATTTGGAATAACACCAACAAAAAATCCACGCTCATCGACACAATCCAGTTCCGTTATTTCTTTACCACTTTCACGCTCAATCACCACCATTCGATTGGCATCTGGCAATAACGTACGGATTTCAATTCCTTGCTCGGTTTCGTGCATACCAAGCGTAGCAAAAGGATCACCATTGCTCGCATCAAAAAAACCATCAATAGTTGCTTGTGTTACTGCGGTTGTCATATTTACTCCTTATACATTTCGCCCTTGGTTAATTTGCACAAAGAACGTTTTTAAAGCTTCATTGCTAAAAATAAACGCTAACGGTTGAGCAAGTTTCTTGCACCAGTTTGGGTATTCATTTGAGGTGCCCGGTAAATTAGAACTGATTTCTTGGCTAAGTAAATTTTCTAATTGCACACCAATCAATCGGCTGTTACTTTCCGCTAAATAATAATGGATCATTCGATTTAAATAATCGTGCATCGCCATAGAAAGTGCATCACCTTCATAATGCGGCGGTAAATAATTATCACGATGTAAACTATTTAATAAGGCTTGTTTATCCATAACACGTTGATCATATTTTTGCTTGAGCACTTCCCCATTCAGAATACCGAGTTGATTAAATAATTCTAAATCACGGCAATGCCAAAAACTTTGTAATGAGGGAACATCATGTGTACCAATAGTGGCATAAGCATTTCGAGGATAATCAGATATACGAGGAAATTCGCCATTTCGTTGGGCAAAATACAATACAAAATAAGAGAAAATTTGAAACTCGTTTAATTTCCACCGCACTTCATCAGGCACAGTGCCGAGATCTTCACCAATAATCAAACATTCATTGCGTACACTTTCAATGGCAAGAATCGCCATTAATTCATCAAAAGGATAATGCACATAAGCACCGTCAGCCGCGGTTTTTCCTTTTGGAATCCACCACAAACGGAATAAGCCCATAACATGATCGATGCGTAGCACACCGAAATATTGCATATTGGCACGTAGCATATTGATAAATGGTGTAAAGCCACGTGCTTTTAGCACTGTTGGATTATAAGGTGGCAAATTCCAATTTTGCCCGACTGGGCCTAACGGATCAGGTGGCGCACCAATAGAGGCATTTACACAATATAAATCAGGATCGCTCCATACATCAGCACTGCCACGAGAACTATTTACGGCTAAATCGCCATAAATACCCAACTTCATGCCAGACTGTTTACAAAGATTTTGTAATGCGGAAAGTTGTTCTTCTGTAAGCCATTGCAACCAAGCAAAAAATTGGATTTGCTCATGGTGTATTTTTAATAGGGCTTTTCTTTTTGCCGCACTTAAATGCTGCCATTCCTTACGCCAGCCAAGCCAACCAATGGTATTTTCTTCTGCTTGATGGTCAGCGTGTTCTTGTAAATCCAAGACATTAAATAAGCCCTGTAACAACAAAGGTTCCCCTTTGCTTTTTAAATAATCAGCAAAGATTTTTCGACGTGTCACAATTTCAACGGATTGACTACGCTGAAAGAAATAAAACAGGGACTCAAGTGCGGTTAATTTTAAAGCCAAAATTGAAGAATAATCGACGCAATCACTTTCACGTAAAGCAGCAATTTTTGCTTTAATATCCTCACGCTTAAACCAATTTTGTACTGAACGGCAACGCTTAAATTCGGGTAAATCAGGAATGTCCAAATATAAGAAATTCAACCAACGACGAGAGGATGAATTATAAGGACTAGCCCAATTTGGCACAGCAGGATATGGCAAATGTAATGGATTAATTCCCACATAATCCGCCCCTTGTTTTGCACTTTGTTCAATCAAAGCAGCCAAATCGCCAAAATCGCCAATCCCCCAGTTTTGTTCTGAGCGTAAACTGTAAAGTTGCACATTCACGCCCCACACTTTTTTATTTTTTAATACGGATGGTTGAAAAGCTGTTTTAGGAGAAATAAGTAAACGAACGCGATACTGTTCAGTGTCAGAAAAAATAGATAATTGATAATAGCCAAAAGGAAGTGGAGGCAAAGAAAGTGCGGATAAATTTGAAAGTATTTTTTCTAACAGAATAGCATTAGATTCATCAATCAGCTGATAACGATATTCCGCAGATGGTGGGAGATCTAGACGATTGAGTCGATAATCAATCGGTTCATTTTCAAATGCAGCCAGTACATCGTCAAACTGTCCTTTCGCTTTTGGCGGAGGCTGCAAAAGCTCAACAAAAGTTAAAACCGTCTTTTCATCCGCAAAAATAAGATGCCCATCAATATCATAGTGAGAAAGCGCGATACCGCATTTTTCTGCTTTTTGTTTGAGAGAATCCGAGATTTGCATAGACACCACATGACAACTGTATAACTATTGTTAGGGATTATAGCTAAGCTGAAATTGATGACAACTGGCTTTATTTAAAAGTGTGATCTTCGTCAATAATAAATTCAAACCAATCAATCACATCGCGTTCGTGGATACCATTTTTAATCAAAATATCCGCATTTTTTACAGAATGGGGAGAGCCAGAAATAAGCGGATGCCATTCAGGTAGTGTTTTTCCTTCATAAAGCAAACGATAGGCGCAAGTATCAGGCAGCCAATGAAAATCAGGTAAATTCTTTTTGGTGAGTTTGGTGCAATCGGTTTCAATGTTAAAACGCTCTGAATAATTACCGCACTTTCCTGTTTCCACATCTAAAAGATTACAAGCAATTCGGGTGTAATAGAGTTTTTGGCGTTTACTTCGCCCTTGAATATATTTGCGATAACAGCATTTGCCGCAGCCATCACATAAGGCTTCCCATTCAGATTCAGTCATTTCAAGCAGGGATTTTGTTTGCCAGAAATTGGGTTCAAGTTGCATATTGGATTGCATAGTTGATACAAATAAAAAGTGCGGTCAAAATCACGTTTGTTTTGACCGCACTTGGTTGATTAAAATTAGAAGCCTTCTTTTAAGCTTACTGTTAAGTTAAATACCAAATGTTCAGGTCGGCTATCTTTACTATCTGCACAGAAATAACCCTCACGTTCAAATTGATAACCTTTCTCTGCTTCTGCACTTGCGAGGCTTTGCTCTACAAAACCTTGTTTTATCACTAAAGAATTTGGGTTTAACACGCTTTCGATATCATCTTCAGCCCCTGGATTTGGCACAGTAAATAAGCGATCATACAAACGGAATTCAGCTGGATGATTATTAACCGCAGAAACCCAATGAATGACACCTTTCACTTTACGTCCATCTGCTGGATTTTTACCTAAAGTTTCAGGATCGTAAGTACAGAAAATCGTGGTGATTTCGCCACTTGCATCTTTTTCTACACGTTCCGCTTTAATCACATAAGCATTACGCAAACGCACTTCTTTATCTAATACTAAACGTTTATATTGTTTGTTCGCTTCCTCACGGAAGTCAGCTCGATCAATATAAAGTTCTTTCGTAAACGGCAATTGACGCTCCCCTAATTCAGGACGATTTGGATGATTTGGGGCAGTTAAAACCGCTTCGCTTTCAAAATTTTCAATTACCACACGAACAGGATCAATCACTGCCATTGCGCGTGGTGCATTTTCATTTAAATCCTCACGAATGCAGGCTTCAAGTGCAGAATATTCCACCACGTTATCTTGTTTAGTCACACCAATACGGCGACAAAATTCACGTAACGAAGCTGGTGTATAACCACGACGGCGTAAACCTGAAATGGTTGGCATGCGGGGATCGTTCCAACCATCCACGATTTCATCATTTACCAATTTCAATAATTTACGTTTAGAGGTTAAAGTGCCTTCTAAATTCAAACGTGAGAATTCATATTGATGCGGTAATGGACGTTCAATACTGATATTTTCCAACACCCAGTCATATAAACGACGGTTATCTTGGAATTCTAATGTACAGATTGAGTGTGTAATACGCTCAATGGCATCAGAGATACAGTGCGTGAAATCGTACATTGGGTAAATACACCATTTGTCACCTGTTTGGTGATGGCTAGCGAATTTAATACGATAAATTACTGGATCACGCATGACCATAAATGGCGAAGCCATATCAATTTTTGCACGTAAACTTGCTTTACCCTCTGCAAACTCACCGTTCTTCATTTTTTCAAATAACGCTAAGTTTTCTTCAATAGTGCGGTCACGATATGGGCTGTTTTTACCAGCTTCAGTTAATGTGCCACGATATTCACGCATTTCATCTGGCGAAAGCTCATCAACATAAGCCAAACCTTTTTTAATCAATTCAATCGCATAGCCATAAAGCGCATCGAAGTAATCAGATGCATAACGCGGTTCGCCCTCCCATTTAAAACCTAACCATTCCACATCCGCTTTGATAGAATCTACATATTCCACGTCTTCTTTTACTGGATTGGTATCGTCAAAACGTAGGTTACATAAACCTTGGTATTCTTTTGCCAAGCCAAAATTCAAGCAAATAGACTTTGCGTGACCAATATGCAAATAACCATTCGGCTCTGGCGGAAAACGGGTATGAACGCTTTTATGTTTACCCGAAGCTAAATCTTCATCAATAATTTGGGTAATAAAATTGTGAGTGCGGGTATTTTCTTCACCCAAAGATGTCTCTGTATGGCTCATCATTTTCTCTCGTTAAAATAAAAAAATATTCGGCTATTCTATACAAATCTAAGGGAAAATAAAGGTTCATCTCCTGTTCTTGCCATAGAAATACTAGATTTAAATAAAAGATTGTAAAAACTTGCCATAAAAAACCGCCACGAAATTATCGTGGCGATGTATAAATGCACAAAGTGCGGTAAGTTTTTTGAATGTTTAGCTTACCAAACCCAGCCAGCTCCCATTTGATAGGAAATTTTGCTGTTTTTGCCTGCATTCACGGCGATACCGCTTTTTAATGTGATGTAGTGGAGGGAGGCGTATCAACTAAAGCTGGATTAGTGAATATTCCACCAATATTATTGTGCAAGATGGGAAGAAAAGACTAGTGTTGTTTATTTACAGAATTATATAAAAACATATTATATCCTCACTATATTAAATAAAAGCTACCTAGTTCTACATCATATAGATTAAAATATAAAGGAAATATTGTTTTTATAAATAAAAAGTGCGGTGAAAATCTCAAAAATTTTTACCGCACTTTATTGAAATAGAGTTTACATTACAACCACATCAAACTGTTCTTGGTTATAAAACTGTTCTGTTTTTACTTTTACTCGTTTTCCAATAAACATTTCCACTTCTGGCAGTAAACCGTGAGATTCTTCATTAATAAGGTATTCGGAAACTGCTGGCGAGGCATAAACAACAAATTGTTCACTACTGAATAAATGGTAAACCCGAATAATTTCACGCATAATTTCGTAGCAAACTGTCTCAACAGTTTTCACACGACCACGTCCATGGCAAGTTGGGCATTCATCACATAGCACATGCTCAAGGCTTTCACGAGTTCTCTTACGGGTCATTTCCACAAGACCTAACTGCGTAAAGCCATTCACATTGGTTTTCACACGATCTTTAGAAAGCGCATCACATAAAGATTCCAACACTCGATTACGGTGTTCATCTGTTTGCATATCAATAAAATCAATAATGATTATGCCACCAAGATTACGTAGTTGTAATTGCTGCGCAATGGCTTTAGTTGCTTCAATATTAGTATTGAAGATGGTTTCTTCTAGATTACGATGCCCCACAAATGCGCCTGTATTAATATCAATGGTGGTCATCGCTTCTGTTTGCTCGATAATTAAATAACCGCCCGATTTGAGATTAACACGTTTATCTAAGGCTGTTTGGATCGCATTTTCAACCCCATACACATCAAAGATAGGTTGATTTCCAGAATAAAGAACAAGTTTATCGCTTAGTTCAGGCATAAATTCATCGGTAAACTCTTTCACTTCGCCAAAGCAAAGTTTAGAGTCGATACGAATTTTTTCTAAGTTTGTGCCGATAAAATCACGCAAAATGCGTTGTGGAAGGGCTGGCTCACCGTAGATTTTTGATTTGGTTGGATATTTAGATTTACGCTCTAAGACTTTACGCCACAAGCGTTTTAAAAATTCAGCATCTTGACGTAATTCTTCTTCGCTTGCCCCTTCTGTGGCGGTACGAATAATAAAACCGCCGAGTTCATCACAAAATGGTTCAACCAAGGCTTTTAAACGGGCGCGTTCTTCTTCGCTTTCAATACGTTGTGAAACACCTACGTGGCTATTTTCTGGCATAAAAACAAGATAACGTGATGGCAATGTAATGTCTGTGGTTAAACGCGCGCCTTTTGTACCTAGCGGATCTTTCACCACTTGTACAACAATATCCTGCCCTTCTCGTACTAATTCTGAAATACTCTTAACTTTAAATTGCTTTTGTTCATTTTCATCTACACATTCCGTGTGAGATACAATGTCGGCAGCGTGTAAAAAAGCCGCTTTTTCCAAACCAATATCGACAAAAGCAGACTGCATTCCCGGTAGCACTCGAGTGACACGACCTTTATAAATATTTCCGACAATTCCTCGTTTAGCTTGGCGTTCAATATGCACTTCACGCAACATTCCTGTTTCTACTAACGCAATGCGTGTTTCGTTAGGTGTTACGTTCATCAATAACTCTACAGCATCCATTTTATATTCCTAATTTCTTAAATTTCATCAAATATTTAGTCTAAATAGAATAATAGCCCGAAATAAGGTAAAATGCACCCTTTCTGAAATTTTAACCCATTTTGGACTTATAAAATGTTTGGATTCGACCCAACTCTTGTTACTTTTACTATTTATATTTTCGGGATGTTGCTGATTGGCGTACTCGCCTATTATTACACGAATAATTTATCAGATTACATTCTCGGCGGACGTCGTTTAGGCAGCTTTGTCACCGCAATGTCAGCAGGTGCGTCAGATATGTCTGGTTGGCTTTTAATGGGCTTGCCTGGTGCGGTATATTTATCAGGCTTAGTTGAAGGCTGGATTGCTATTGGTTTAACTATCGGGGCTTATTTTAACTGGCTTTTAGTCGCTGGTCGTTTGCGTGTTTATACTGAATTAAATAATAATGCTCTCACTCTCCCAGAATATTTTCACAATCGTTTTGGTTCATCACACAAATTATTAAAACTTGTTTCTGCTACGATTATTTTAGTGTTTTTTACTATTTATTGTGCTTCTGGTGTCGTGGCAGGTGCAAAATTATTCCAAAATATATTTTCTGTGGAATATTCCACCGCACTTTGGTACGGTGCAGCGGCAACCATTGCTTACACGTTCATCGGTGGTTTCCTTGCGGTAAGCTGGACAGATACCATTCAAGCCACATTAATGATTTTTGCATTAATTTTAACCCCTGTTTTTGTGTTATTAAGTTTCGCCGATACCGCTCAATTTTCCGTCGCATTAGAACAAGCTGAAGCAGCAGTCAATAAAGATTTCACGGATTTATTTACTTCAACCACACCACTTGGTTTATTAAGCCTTGCCGCTTGGGGATTAGGCTATTTCGGGCAACCGCATATTTTAGCACGCTTTATGGCTGCGGATTCTGTCAAATCACTTATCAAAGCACGCCGTATTAGTATGAGTTGGATGGTGCTTTGCTTAGGAGGCGCAATTGGCATTGGCTTATTCGCTATTCCGTATTTCTTTGCAAATCCAGCTATTGCAGGCACAGTTAATCGCGAACCAGAACAGGTTTTTATTGAATTAGCTAAACTTTTATTTAATCCTTGGATCGCAGGCATATTACTTTCTGCTATTTTAGCTGCAGTAATGAGTACATTAAGCGCGCAATTATTAATTTCTTCAAGCTCAATAACAGAAGATTTCTACAAAGGTTTTATTCGCCCTAAGGCTTCAGAAAAAGAGCTCGTATGGCTTGGCAGAATAATGGTCTTAGTGATTGCTGCATTTGCTATCTGGATCGCACAAGATGAAAACAGCAAAGTATTAAAACTTGTCGAATTTGCTTGGGCGGGATTTGGTAGTGCGTTTGGTCCTGTTGTACTTTTCTCTCTTTTCTGGAAACGAATGACATCATCAAGCGCAATGGCAGGTATGCTTGTAGGCGCAGTGACCGTATTTGCTTGGAAAGAAGTTGTTCCAGCTGATACCGATTGGTTTAAAGTATATGAAATGATCCCTGGTTTTGCTTTCGCCAGCCTTGCAATTATTGTTATTTCATTACTTTCCAAACCAGAACAAGATATTCTTAATACCTTTGATAAAGCAGAAAAGGCTTATAAGGAAGCAAAATGATCGACTTTCGCCCTTTTTACCAACAAATTGCGACCACAAATTTATCGGACTGGTTAGAAACCTTACCGCACCAATTAAAAGAGTGGGAAAATCAAACTCACGCTGATTATGCGAAATGGAGCAAAATTGTTAATTTTCTGCCTGATTTACAAGCTGACAAAATTGATCTCAAAAGTGCGGTAAAATCTGACCGCACTTTTCTCCTTTCAACAGGAGAAAAACAACGAATTATCCATCATTTAAAGCAATTAATGCCGTGGCGAAAAGGGCCTTATCATCTTTTCGGTATTCATATTGATTGTGAATGGCGTTCAAATTTTAAATGGGATCGTGTTCTTCCTCACTTATCGCCCTTACAAGGTCGCACTATTTTAGATGTAGGCTGTGGCAGCGGTTATCATATGTGGAGAATGGTAGGGGAAGGTGCAAAAATGGTCGTCGGGATTGATCCTACCGAGCTTTTCCTTTGCCAATTTGAAGCAGTACGCAAGCTACTTAATAATGATCGTCGGGCAAATCTTATCCCCCTTGGTATTGAGCAAATGCAACCATTAGCAGCATTTGATACTGTATTTTCAATGGGCGTACTCTATCATCGTAAATCCCCATTAGATCATTTAAGCCAGTTGAAAAATCAATTGGTAAAAGGTGGCGAATTGGTATTAGAAACCTTAGTGGTAGATGGCGATGTCAATACTGTACTTATACCAGCAGATCGCTATGCAAAAATGAAAAATGTTTATTTTATCCCCTCTGTCGCTGCACTAATCAATTGGCTAGAAAAAGTTGGCTTTACCAATGTGCGTTGTGTGGATGTAGCGACAACCACATTAGAAGAACAGCGTAAAACTGATTGGTTAGAAAATGAAAGCCTGATTGATTTCTTAGATCCAAATGATCACAATAAAACCATTGAAGGTTATCAAGCACCGAAAAGAGCGGTAATTTTAGCGAATAAATAAAAAAGGGAAATTATTCCCTTTTTATTTTACTCGCGTTTCATATTTACAACGAATAATACTCTAGTTCTACCGAAGTTAATGTGGATAATAAGGTTTCAGCCATCGTTTTATGGCTCAATTTTAATGCTTTTTCAGCCATCACAATTCGCTCAATATCACTCAATTTTCTATCATTTAAATACGCAAAATTAAGTGCGGTTTGCAACGCTGGCAAACTCGGATTAAATGCGGCGTTTTCTGCATAACGTCCTGTTACCACATCTCCATTTTTAAATAAAATCGCAATGCCGTGTGGACTATTTGAATAAGGACAATGAGATTGATTTGCCGCTAAAATAGCTTGATTAACCAAACCATCTTGATGATCAGCAACTAAATCATGATTTTCTTCCGCCAAAAGATGCGCTGCAATATCAAGATCTTTTGGTCCAAACGCATCAGGTAAATAAGAATGTAATGGATTATTTTGGCTATGCGGCAAATGAATTGAAATTTTTTCAGCACCGTGCAATTCATTCATAAATTGACGACAATGTCCGCACGGCGTGTAATTGACCACCATATCTGAAATACGGCGTTCATTACGCAACCAAGCGTGAGAAATTGCACTTTGTTCCGCGTGAATCGTTTGCTGAATGGCTGAATTAGCAAATTCTTGATTCGCGCCGAAATAAAAATCCCCTTGTTCGCCAATAGCAATTGCCCCCACATTAAAATGAGAAATAGCAGTATGACTATAACTTGCAGCAAGTGGCAACAAGTGCATAGCCAATTTTAGTGGGGTAAGTTCAAAATTATGACAAAGCTGCTGCACTTGGGAATAATTTAAAAAACCAGCCCAATTTTGTGAACGAAGTTCATTCACAATAGCTTGATTAAGTGCATCATCTTGTGGCAAGGTGCGCTTAATAAGTTCTTGCATAACATATCCTTAGAAAAAATATTAAAAATTATAACTGTACTTATTAAATCAAAATTTATTGTTAGCCGCGATAGTTTGATTAAATATTCATTAAAACTGTGATCTTGATCACTTATTTGATAGCTTCTATTTATTACAATTTCTTAACAAATAAGGCTAAGACTATCAATTATATTGAATAGAACAATTTCACTTCAAATTATAGAAACGTATAATACCCATATCAAAGGGAGGGCATTAGCTCAATTATTCAACTAGAAAAAGGAAATTATTATGTCAAAAACATCAATCGGACTAGATAAAGTTCAATCAGCAGAATTAGCCGATAAACTTAACGAATTACTTGCAACCTACCAAGTTTTCTATACTAATGTACGGGGCTACCACTGGAACATTAAAGGCGTAAACTTCTTTGCATTACACGCAAAATTTGAAGAAATTTATACTAATTTAGTTGCTAGAGTAGATGAGGTGGCTGAACGTATTTTAACTTTAGGTTACACACCAAATAATGCTTACAGCCAATACTTAAAAATATCTCGAATTAAAGAAGATATTGCAGTAAGTGAGGCACAAGAATGTTTATCAGGCACATTACAAGGTCTAAAAACATTACTAGATCAACAACGTGAAATTCTTGCTTTTGCAAATAACGCTAATGATGAAGGTACTGCATCACAAATGAGTGACTATATTAAAGAACAAGAAAAATTAGTATGGATGTTCCAAGCAGCGTGCCAAACTTGCCATAATTAATGAATAAATTTCAACGCTAACGGAAACTAACCTGCAATTAATCTAACTCAATAAAGTTAGATAAATTTAATTTGTCTAAGATCAAATTTGATCTAGCAAATTACCTCAAAAGTAAGAGTTTCCTATTTAGAATAGGAATGTCAAATTCAGTCTGAATAAAGGAAACTCTTATACCTCTTATTCACAGTGATCTCTTTAAACTAATTTAGTCAATTTAGCCACTAAATTTAACGTTTTTTTAAATCAGTAAATAAATCTATAGAAATAAATATTGTAGAGCGTTAAAAATTGTGATTATTAACTATTTTATTATTTCTTGTCCAATTAGATAAAAAAAGCCCCTAAATCATTAGGGGCATTAAAAAGGAATTTATGAATAAAATCTCTAAAGTTTAGCTTCATCAAAGAAATCTCGATAAAACTCCACCATTATATTGAGCAATCTAAAGAATAGCAAGAAAAATCTTTACATTTCTTTACAAATCTTTACATTTCAGCATTTCGATAATTACTTGGACAGTATTTTCCATGCCTTGTAAAGAAACCAACTCGTGTTTACTATGGAAATTATAGCCGCCAGTAAAAATATTTGGGCATGCTAAACCTTTAGAGGCTAAAAATGCTCCATCTGTACCGCCTCGAATCGGCTTATGATTTGGTTTAATTCCCACCGCTTTCATTGCACGATCAGCAAGTTCAATTGATTGAGGAACGTTTTTTACCACATCATACATATTTTGGTAGCTATCTTGAATTTCTAACTCTATAGGCTTTTTCAAACCCTTTTTAGCATTAAATTTTTCCACCTGATTTTTAATAAAAGCTTTTCTTTGTGCGAAATTCTGTTCGTCAAAATCACGAATCAAATAGGTAAGCTCTACTTGCTCAATATCGCCAGAAAAATCTTCTAAATGATAAAAGCCCGCTTTCCCATCGGTTTTTTCTGGTACTTCATCAACAGGAAAAACTTGCTGAAATTCACAAGCTAAAGTCAGCGCATTCAGCATTTTTCCTTTTGCATAACCTGTGTGAATATTTCGCCCGAAAAACCGCACTTTTGCCGTTGCAGCATTAAAGTTTTCGTATTCTAATTCCCCTACTTCCCCCCCATCAATGGTATATGCCCAATCACAGGAAAACTTTTCCATTGGGAAATAATGGATTCCCAAACCAATTTCTTCATCAGGCGTAAAAGCAACACGAATATTGCAATGGGGAATATTCTCTTTTTGAAGAATGGAAAGTGCGGTCATAATTTCTGCAATTCCTGCCTTATTATCCGCCCCAAGCAAAGTGGTTCCATCAGTAACAATAAGCGTTTGTCCGACTAATTTTTGCATAAAAGAATAATAAACAGGGCTAATAAATTCCTCGCCAATACCTAATGCAATATCTCCGCCACGATATTCTTCTATCACTTCTGGGCGTACATTTTTACCACTACATTGTGGAGACGTATCAAGATGCGCAACTAAACCAATGGTTTTCGTTAAGTTAGGATCATTAGCGGGTAAAAATGCTGTTACCACTGCATATTTACTTACTTCAACATTCTCCAAACCAAGTTGGATTAATTCTTTTTGCAACTGCATGGCTAACTTCATTTGCCCGACTGAGCTAGGGGAATGCTTCGCATGAGGTTTTGATTGGGTGTGAAAAGACACATAATGTAAAAATCGTTCTAAAAGTTCTGTTTTATCTATTTGAGAAATCATATTCTCGCTCCTTTTAAAAATATCTTTTTTAGTTTAACGAGAAAAATAGAAAACATCTTGATATATAACAATATTTATAAAATTAACGAAGTAAAATTCATCGAAAGTGCGGTTAAATTTCTCGTTATTTTTATGAACGGCAGTTTTTTACTTTCTAAGGCATTAAGTCCTTTTCATTATTAACAATTCACTATATCATAGTCGTCTATTTTTATATGTCGCCCCTGCAGTCTTGCAGGTTTTATTTCTACTCAGTACCAAATCATTGGTGAAATTAGGGAGAAAACCAAAGCTAGTGGAAAATCAGCTTCAAAACAAGCCTATTATTGAGCTTCGTTCAATCAAAAAATCCTATGGTTCTAACACCATTATTAATGATTTCAATCTTACAATTAATAACGGTGAGTTTGTCACTATTCTTGGCCCTTCAGGCTGTGGTAAAACCACAGTTTTACGCTTACTTGCTGGCTTAGAAGAATTGGATTCAGGTAGCATTATTTTAGATGGTGAAGATATCACCAATGTGCCTGCGGAAAAACGTCATATTAATACGGTATTCCAAAGCTATGCGCTATTTCCACATATGACAATTTTTGAGAACGTGGCTTTCGGTTTGCGTATGCAAAAAGTACCAAACGAGGAAATTAAACCGCGTGTTTTAGAAGCCTTGCGTATGGTACAACTAGAAGAAATGGCTGATCGTAAGCCAACTCAACTTTCTGGCGGACAACAACAACGTATTGCCATCGCTCGCGCCGTAGTAAATAAACCAAAAGTGTTGTTACTTGATGAGTCTTTATCTGCATTGGATTACAAATTGCGTAAACAAATGCAACAAGAACTCAAAATGTTACAACGTCAGCTTGGCATTACCTTTATTTTCGTCACCCACGATCAAGAAGAAGCGATTACAATGTCTGATCGTATTGTATTATTGCGTAAAGGTAAAATCGCACAGGATGGTTCTCCACGTGAAATCTATGAAGATCCAGCTAACTTATTCGTTGCTCGTTTCATTGGCGAAATTAACGTATTTGAAGCCACTGTGATTGAACGAAAATCAGAACAAGTTGTACTGGCAAATGTTGAAGGTCGTATTTGTGATATTTATACGGATATGCCTGTGGAAAAAGATCAAAAACTTCAAGTACTCCTTCGACCTGAAGATATTGTGATTGAAGAATTAGATGAAAATGAACATTCTAAAGCAATTATCGGTCATATTATTGACCGCACTTATAAAGGAATGACATTAGAATCAACGGTAGAGTTTGATCATAACGGAATGCGTGTCCTTGTAAGTGAATTCTTTAATGAAGATGATCCACATATGGATCATAGCATAGGACAACGCGTAGGTATCACATGGCACGAAGGCTGGGAGGTTGTACTCAACGATGAAGATAATCAATAATAAATTCCAGAAAATTACTGTTGCGATTATCTTCAGTTGGCTAATCTTCTTTGTGCTGATTCCAAACTTATTGGTACTTGCCGTAAGTTTTCTGACTCGAGATGGTAGCAACTTTTATGCATTCCCAATTACTATTGAAAACTATACAAACTTGTTTAATCCGCTTTATGCACAAGTTGTGTGGAATTCATTGTCTATGTCGGGCATCGCCACCATTATTTGCTTACTAATAGGTTATCCATTTGCTTTTATGATGAGTAAAATTCATCCTAAATATCGACCGCTCTTATTGTTCCTTGTGGTTTTACCATTTTGGACAAACTCGTTAATTCGTATTTATGGAATGAAGGTATTTCTTGGCGTGAAAGGCATACTTAACACGATGTTAATTGATATGGGAATTTTGAGTGCGCCAATTCGTATTTTGAATACCGAAATTGCGGTAATCATTGGCTTAGTTTATTTACTATTGCCATTTATGATTTTGCCACTCTACTCTGCCATTGAAAAACTAGATAATCGTTTATTAGAAGCAGCACGAGATTTAGGCGCAAATACGTTCCAACGTTTCTTCCGAGTGATTTTACCATTAACTATGCCAGGCATTATCGCAGGTTGTTTATTGGTATTATTACCAGCAATGGGAATGTTTTATGTAGCAGACCTACTCGGTGGAGCAAAAGTCTTGCTTGTTGGTAACGTAATTAAGAGCGAATTCTTAATTTCTCGTAACTGGCCATTTGGTTCTGCAGTCAGTATTGGTTTAACTGTTCTAATGGCATTGTTGATTTTCGTGTACTACCGCGCAAACAAACTATTGAATAAGAAAGTAGAGTTAGAATAATGAGTCGTTTACTACGTAATGCATTTATGTTTGTGGTATACGCTTATTTGTATATCCCAATTATTATTTTAGTCACTAATTCCTTTAACAAAGATCGTTATGGTTTGAGTTGGAAAGGTTTTAGCTGGAACTGGTACGAGCGTTTATTTAATAACGACACCTTAATACAAGCTGCGATTCATTCGGTAACTATTGCATTTTTTGCGGCTACCCTAGCTACTATTGTAGGTGGATTAACTGCAATCGCACTTTATCGCTATCGATTCCGCGGTAAACAAGCAGTAAGCGGTATGCTATTTATCGTTATGATGTCTCCAGATATTGTAATGGCAGTATCTTTACTTGCATTATTTATGGTTGTGGGTATTTCATTGGGCTTCTGGTCTTTACTACTTGCCCACGTAACTTTCTGTTTACCGTATGTGACCGTAACTATCTTCTCTCGCTTAAATGGCTTTGATTCCAGAATGTTAGAAGCGGCGAAAGACTTAGGTGCAAGCGAAGTGACTATTTTACGTAAAATTATCCTTCCTTTAGCATTACCTGCAGTTGTATCTGGTTGGTTATTAAGTTTCACTATTTCATTAGATGATGTTGTGGTTTCATCATTTGTCAGTGGTGTAAGTTATGAAATCTTACCATTGAGAATATTCTCTCTAGTGAAAACCAGTGTAACACCTGAAGTTAATGCTTTAGCAACGATTATGATCGTGCTTTCATTAGCTCTTGTCGTTTTAAGCCAGCTAATTACACGAAAAAATAACCATTAATTAACAAAAGGTTTCACAAACCTTTGAATTTAAAATAGAATACGCCTTGACGCACAATCAAGGCGTTTTTTTATGCCTGTCATTCGGCAGGTGGTTTTTTACGACTCTTTAACAGGAGAACAAACAAAAATGAAAAAATTTGCAGGTTTAATTACTGCCAGCTTCGTAGCTGCAACTTTAACCGCTTGCAACGATAAAGATGCTAAGCAAGAAACTGCAAAAGCTACGGCTGCTGCTAATGACACTGTGTATCTCTACACTTGGACAGAATATGTACCAGATGGTCTTTTAGATGAGTTTACTAAAGAAACTGGCATCAAAGTTATCGTTTCAAGCCTAGAATCAAACGAAACAATGTACGCAAAACTCAAAACTCAAGGCGAGTCTGGTGGCTATGATGTTATCGCACCTTCTAACTACTTCGTTTCTAAAATGGCACGCGAAGGAATGTTAAAAGAACTTGATCACAGCAAATTACCTGTTCTTAAAGAATTAGATCCTGATTGGCTCAATAAACCTTATGATAAAGGTAACAAATACTCTCTTCCGCAACTTTTAGGTGCGCCGGGTATCGCATTCAATACCAACACTTACAAAGGCGAACAATTCACTTCTTGGGCAGACTTATGGAAACCTGAATTTGCAAACAAAGTTCAGTTATTAGACGATGCGCGCGAAGTATTCAACATCGCTTTATTGAAAATTGGTCAAGATCCAAATACTCAAGATCCAGCCATTATCAAACAAGCCTATGAAGAATTATTGAAATTACGTCCAAATGTACTTTCTTTCAATTCCGATAACCCAGCTAACTCGTTCATCTCAGGCGAAGTGGAAGTGGGTCAATTATGGAATGGTTCGGTACGTATTGCTAAAAAAGAAAAAGCACCTTTAAATATGGTATTCCCAAAAGAGGGTCCTGTACTTTGGGTTGATACACTTGCAATTCCTGTAACAGCTAAAAATCCTGAAGGCGCACACAAGCTGATTAACTACATGTTAGGGAAAAAAACAGCTGAAAAATTAACCTTAGCTATCGGTTACCCAACCTCAAATATTGAAGCGAAAAAAGCATTACCAAAAGAAATCACTGAAGATCCAGCGATTTATCCGTCAGCTGATATATTAAAAAATAGTCACTGGCAAGATGACGTTGGCGATGCAATTCAATTCTATGAACAATATTATCAAGAATTAAAAGCAGCAAAATAATTGGTCAATTAGCAAAGAATTAAAATCTGATTCTGTGCAATATTTCCTCTAAATAAAAACGCCCTTTCGGGCGTTATTTTTTAAGCTTTACCGTCAGCCAAATTTTTCTTTTCTTCTAATTCTTCCCAGCGTAAAAATGCTGTTTCTAATTCGGCTTCAGTATCTGCCAATGCTTTTAATTTAGCGTCGGTAATATCGTGAGCTTGTTGGAAAAATGCTGGATCGGCTATTTCAGCTTGAAGTACGGTGATTTTAGTTTCCAACTCTTCCAATAGTTGTGGCAGCTGTTCTAACTCACGTTGTTCTTTATAAGAAAGTTTCACGGATTTCGGCTTAGAAGTGCGGTCATTTTTCACCGCACTTTCTTCTTTTAGTGGTTCAGATTTCTTCGCCTTAGCCTGTTCTTCCACCGCTTTGCTTGCCCAAAAATTGGCTTGTTGCTGTTTCGCATCAAAGAATCCTCCCACATACTTATTCAAATGCCCTTCACCTTCGAATAAATAACATTCTGTGGCAGTATTATCGATAAATTGACGGTCGTGGCTCACAATTAACAATGTGCCTTGATAATCAGTCAAAATTTCTTCTAAAAGCTCCAATGTTTCTACATCAAGGTCATTGGTCGGTTCGTCAAGAATCAATAAATTATTTGGTTTGAGCAACAATTTTGCGAGTAATAAACGATTTCGTTCTCCCCCCGATAAGGCTTTAACTGGGGTCATTGCTCGTTTTGGTGGGAACAAGAACTCTTGCAAATACCCTAGCACATGGCGTTTTACACCATTGACTTCAATATCTTGTTTGCCATCCGCCACATTATCCATTACAGTTTTTTCAGGATCTAAATCAGCACGGTATTGGTCAAAATAAGCAATATCTAATTTAGTACCACAACGGATTTTGCCTGATGTTGGCTGAATTTCACCCAGCAATAATTTAATGAACGTGGTTTTCCCACAGCCATTTGGCCCAACAAGCGCAATTTTGTCTCCACGTAAAATCGTTGTTGAAAAATCTTTTAACAAGGTTTTTCCTGCGATTTCATAGCTCACATCTTCCATTTCAAAGACAATTTTGCCAGAACGACTTGAGGTATCTAACTGTAATTTGGCTATTCCCATTACATCACGGCGTTGGCGGCGTTCCTCACGCATCGCTTTTAATGCTCGCACTCGCCCTTCATTTCTTGTACGGCGAGCCTTGATACCTTGGCGAATCCACACTTCTTCCTGTGCAAGACGTTTATCAAATAATTCATTTTGCAAGGCTTCAACGCGTAGATTTTCTTCTTTCGTGGTTAAATATAAATCGTAATTGCCTAGATAAGACTGCAATTGACCGCGATCTAAATCCACAATGCGTGTTGCCATTTTGCGAATAAAAGAACGGTCATGGGAAATAAATACAATGCTACCTTGGAAATCCAGTAAGAAATTTTCCAGCCATTCAATAGCTTCCACATCTAAGTGGTTGGTTGGTTCATCAAGTAATAACACATCAGGATCGCATACCAATGCGCGTGCGAGAGCCGCTTTGCGTAACCAACCGCCCGAAAGTGCGGATAATTTTGTGTTTGGATTCAAACCTAGTTTTAACAACACTTCATTGATTTTATTTTCAAATCGCCAGCCATCAGCGTGTTCTAATTTATCCTGAACTTGCTCTAATTGACTTAAAATTTGATCACTGTAATTTTCTTCCAATTGAACAGAAATCTGATGATATTCTTTCAATAAATCCGTTAAATGCCCGACACCTTCCGCGACATAATCAAAAATATTGCCTTGCGCATTACGCGGTGGGTCTTGTTCTAAACGAGAAACCACAAGATCTTTTTCGTATTGGATTTTGCCATCATCCATAAGCACATCGCCTGCGATGATTTTCAATAAAGTTGATTTACCTGCGCCGTTACGCCCAACTAAACAAACACGTTCATTCGGTTCAATATGTAGTTCTGCGTGATCCAACAAAGGTGCATCACTAAAGGAAAGGTATCCATTGGTTAAACTAATTAATGCCACAGCTGCCCCATAAAAATTCAGTGAAAATTAACCGCACTATTCTATACGGTTTGCATAAAAAATCCCATCAATTCAATGGGATTCTCTCTTAAATCAAAGTTGTTGATATACCCGCAATGCGTGTGCATCTGACATGCCTGCAATATAATCGCAAATAATTCGCTTCTTCCCTTCTTTTGGTGCATTACGCCAACGATTTTCTGTATTTCTTGGTAATAAACGCTCCGGATCAGATTCAAAAATCTGGAACATTTCTGTTAGCATTCTCTGCCCTTTATATTCGATTCGTTGGGTATCCACATTGCGAATAACATAATCCCAAACGAATTTTTTAAATACACCAAGCGCAGCAATCACTTCAGGTGGCAACTCTGCGTTATAACGTAACAAAGGTTCATCAAAATTTGCCGTTAATTTCCACCGCACATTAGTAATAAAAAAGTTCACCAATGCACCAATCGCCTGTTTGCGCTCAAAATGTTTATCCGAGAAAAGTCGTTGGCTAATTGAATCAATATTTTCATGTAACCAAGCTGACGGAATTTGTTTCAATGCAACATGTGCCGCTTGCCATTGATGAGGATTTACCACGCCAGTTACAATCGCATCTTCTAAATCATGTACGCCATAGGCAATATCATCCGCCAATTCCATAATGCTGCAATCCAGTGATTTAAACCGAGTATGTAAAGATTCAGCTGGATTTTCCCGCACTTTTTTAAATTGACAGAATAAAGTGCGGTCATTTTCAGAAAGATTTTCCAGCAACCAATTAAACATTTTTAAATCATCGCGGAAAATGCCTTTTCCTGGAATCCAATCATGAATACGCACAAAACGAGGATCAATGTTGCGAGAAAAATTAAGTTCTGCATATTGAGGCGAAGCCACACCTAACAACGCGGGATATTTCACTACACCCAATAGTGTTCGGCGCGTTAGATTCATCCCTGCATTTTCAGTGTAAGGCTCAAGTTTCGTTAAAATTCTAAAGGTTTGTGCATTGCCTTCAAACCCTCCCTGCTCTGCCATCATATAATTTAATGCCGTTTCGCCACCATGCCCAAAAGGCGGATGCCCAATATCATGAGCAAAACACAAACTCTCAATAAGATCGTTACTCGGCAATAAAGGTTTTAATTGTTTTTGCAACTCGTTTTTATCAATATTTAATGTTTGCGAAAGGCTTTCAAAGGTTTCTAAAAATTTAAGCTGTGCAACGAGGCTGCTGCCAATCTGTGCAACTTCTAAAGAGTGAGTTAAGCGAGTACGGTAAAAATCATTTTCGCCAATTGCGTGAATTTGGGTTTTCGCTTGTAAGCAACGAAAAGCGGCAGAATGTAAAATTCGCCCACGATCCCGACGAAATGGTGGGCGATTATCTTTTTCGCGTGGAGGATCAGGAAGAAAACGTTCTGTCCAAGAAGAATCAATGATAAGTGGTTTCATATCGCTTTGTTTTATTTCGTTTTTCTGCATTATCTAATCATTTAGCGCAAAAAACAACCGCACTTTATCTATAACAAACAAAATCTAGAATGAATAAAGTGCGGTTGAATTTTTATTGATATTTAAACAAAGAAATAAATCAGCTTAAATACAAATGGCGCGAGAATAGAACTAATAATCCCACAAAGCACAAGAGAAATAGAACTGTAACTTCCCGCTGTTGGATTCGTTTCCATACAACTTACTGTACCGAGCGCGTGAGAAACCGAACCAACAGAAAGCCCAATAGCTTCTTGATGTTTAACACCCAATTTTTTTAATACAAGATAACCAAATATCGATCCTTGCAAACCTGCAACCACAACACCAACTGCAGTTACGGCAGGAATGCCGCCTAAATGACGGGAAACTTCCATCGCAATAGGCATTGTGATGGATTTAGGTAAAACCGTAGCGACCATTTCGGGCGTTGCACCTAAAAGAAATGCTAAAAGCCCGCCACTTAACATCGCCAAAAAAGAGGCTATAACCACCGTTGAAAGAATAATTTTCCATTGTCTGGCAATTTGGCGAAGTTGTTCATAAAGAGGCAATGCGAGAGCAACGATACTCAAGCCAAGTAAATTATTAATAGGCGCATTTCCTGCCATATAATCATCATAAGGAATCTTTCCTATCACTAAAATCGCCGCCAAAATTAATACTGTTAAAACAAAAGTATTAAAAATCATTGACTTCCAACGTTTGCTAATTTGTAGTGCGAGCCAAAACCCGAAAATTGTTAAAAATGTATAAAGATAAATAATGTACTGCTGCATATAAACTTTCCTAACATACTAATTCGCTTGTTTTACCTGATTTTCTCTACGTTTTATTACTTTTTTGCGTTTATGTGTAAAAGATTGCATCTGATACAAATAATGACCTAAAAATCCTATAACAAGTAAAGTGACACAAGTACTCACAATATTAGGAACAAGCAAAATATTAATTTGCTCTATCAATAAATCAGAATATTTGATAATTCCCACGCTCACTGGTACAAAAAGTACCGCCATAAAACGAATTAGCAAACTTGCGCCTAAATAAATCCAATTTAAATGAATCACTCGTGTTGTTAAACCTAAAAAGAGCAATAACAATCCCCAAATACTTCCTGGAACACCTGATGGAATGTAATAAGCAATAAGATTTCCGAGATATAACATAATAGATAAAATGACCAACGAACGAACTAATAAAAATAATTTTTGAATCATATACAACCTTTTCAACTATTTTCATAATATTTCAAAATTATTTTACGCTTTTTTTTGCTAACTTGAGCCATTTTTTCGGTAAAATAACCAGACTTAGATCAAAAACTTTGCAAAATGATAAATCGAAAAATACTATTGGCGAGTTTATTACTTATTTTTACCGTACTTTCTGCTTGTTCTCGCGAAAAAAATACGTGTCGTGTGGTTAAAATTAGTGATGGCGATACGCTCACTTGCCTCACTAAAGGCAATAAATCCATTAAAGTTCGTTTAGCCGAAATTGATGCGCCAGAAAAATCTCAAGCCTTTGGGCAAAAATCGAAAAAAACCTTGTCTGATCTGGTTTATCAAAAAAACGTACGTCTTTCACTAAAAGGAAAAGATCGCTATCAACGAACCTTGGCGATTGTTTATTATCAAGATAAAAATATTAATTTAGAAATGGTTAAACAGGGTATGGCATGGGCTTATAAACAATATTCCCATGATCCGATTTATCTTCAAGCGCAAGAAAATGCACAAGCCAAAGGAATTGGTCTTTGGGCAGATAATAATCCGATTGAACCAAGTCAATGGCGCAGACAAGAGAAAAATTAATATGGCTTTTGATTATCAAACGTTCCGTCAAGAATTTCCCTATTTCCAACGTGAAGATTCTGTTATTTATTTAGATAACGCCGCCACCGCGTTAAAACCTCAAGTGTTAATTGATCGCACCGCTGAATTTTATGCGTCTGCAGGTTCGGTGCATCGCAGCCAATATGATGCTGCCCAAACTGTGCAATATGAACAGGCTCGCACACAGGTTAAAGAATGGGTTCATGCAGAAGATAAACACGCTGTTATTTGGACTTCGGGTACAACTCACGCAATAAACTTAGTGGCAAATGGATTGCTGCCGCAATTAAACGCCGAAGATGAAATTCTGATTAGCCAAGCAGATCATCATGCCAATTTTGTCACTTGGCATGAAACGGCGAAAAAGTGCGGTGCAAAAATTCGAGTTTTACCGATTTTAGATAATTGGCTAATTGATGAAAATGTGCTTATTTCTACCCTTTCTGAAAAAACAAAACTCGTTGCGCTGAATTTTGTTTCAAATGTCACGGGCACAGAACAGCCGATTAAACGCCTGATTCAACTTATTAGAAAACATAGTCATGCGTTGGTTTTAGTGGATGCAGCACAAGCGATTAGTCATATTAAAATTGATTTACAAGATTTAGATGCCGATTTCCTCGCATTTTCTGCCCATAAAATTTATGGCCCAAATGGACTTGGCGTTTTAACAGGAAAATTGACCGCACTTTCTCAACTTCAACCGCTCTTTTTTGGCGGAAAAATGGTTGAACGTGTGTCAAATAATCGTATTACTTTTGCCGAATTGCCTTATCGTTTAGAAGCTGGCACACCCAATATTGCTGGGGTTATTGGCTTTAATGCTGTGCTGGATTGGCTACAAAAATGGGATTTTACCGCAGCAGAACAGTACGCTATATCCTTGGCTGAATCCGTCAAAGTGCGGTTAAAATCTTACGAGAATTGCCGATTATTCAATTCTCCTCAAGCAAGCACTGTCGTTTGCTTTGTATTTGACGGCATTGACTGTTCTGATCTTTCTACACTTTTGAGCGAACAAAATATTGCGCTTCGTGTGGGCGAACATTGCGCCCAGCCTTATTTAGCACGCTTAGGCGAACGCACCACATTGCGTCTTTCTTTTGCGCCTTATAATACGCAAAAAGATGTAGAGGCATTCTTTACCGCCTTAGATAAAGCACTGGATTTATTACAATGATAGAACAATTAAAACAAGCTAAAAATTGGGAAGATCGCTATCGCCTGATTATTCAAGCAGGCAAAAATTTACCTCGCCCAAGCGATAATGAACTCGCTCAAATGCAACCTATTACTGGCTGCGAAGCACAAATGTGGTTTCAAATTATGCCTAAACATGACCGCACTTTTCAATTCAGCGGATTTAGCGAAGCCAGAATTATGAATGGCTTGCTTTGGATTTTATTCAATCAAATCAATGGCAAAACAGCGGATGAATTGAATACATTTGATATTATTGCCTTTTTTAGCGAACTCGGCATTTCACAACGTTTAAGTGAAATGCGTTTAAACGGCTTAAACCAAATCAGACAGCAATTAAAAAATTTATGTATTTAATCGAAACCTATTTTCGCCTGACTGCACTCGAAAATAATATTGAATCACAAAGTCGTTTACTCAATGCAGTGATCGATCAATGGCGGTATAACGGGCAAATTATCGGACGTGAAATTCCTTTATATTTAGCGGAAGAAGATGGTGCACAAGGTTTTGCTATGCGTGTCATTTGCCCTGAGCAAGATAGTCTTTTCCCACAAAATAATAACGCAGAAGTGAATCGTGCATTACAAGAAGCAGAAAAGTGCGGTGTAATTTTTGATGGTTTTCAACTTGTGGGCGATGATTTCAATTCAGATCAAACAGCAGAAAATACATCGCCAGCTTGGCAAGTGCTTTACACAACCCATTTACAAAGTTGCTCGCCGATTCATAGTGGAGAAAATTTCGCACCAATTCCGTTGTATAAACAGTTGAAAAATCAACCGCACTTAAGCCAAGATCTGATTAAATGGCAAGAAAATTGGCAAGCCTGCGATCAACTACAAATGAATGGTGCGGTATTAGAACAACAATCTTTGGCAGAAATTTCGGAGCACCAAAGCACACTTTCAAAACACGGACGATATTTAGCTCAAGAAATAGAAAAAGAAACTGGCATACCGACTTACTATTATTTATATCGTGTAGGTGGGCAATCTTTAAAATCTGAAAAATCCCGTTGCTGCCCTTCTTGTGGTGCAAATTGGGCGTTAAAAAACGCGATTTTTGATACCTTTCATTTTAAATGCGATACCTGTCGATTCGTTTCGAATCTATCGTGGAATTTTTTTGTAATTAATTTATAAAGTGTCGAAATTTGCAAAAGTCGAACACCTAATCGGAGAAAAGATGAATTACCAAGACAACAGCTTAAAATCCTTAAAACTCGGTCAAAAAACGGAATACGCCTCTCAATATGACCGCACTTTATTACAGCCTGTGCCACGTGCGTTAAATCGTGATGGATTAGGCATTACTCAAAACCAACCATTTACTATCGGCGCCGATATTTGGACGGCTTATGAAATCTCGTGGCTCAACGAAAAAGGCTTACCGCAAGTAGCTATCGCAGATATTTATCTGGATTATCAAAGCCAAAATTTGATTGAATCAAAAAGTTTTAAACTTTATTTAAATAGCTTTAACCAAAGCAAATTTGCCGACTTCAACGCCGTTCAACAAACTATGCAATGCGATTTAATCGAATGTGCGCAAGGCGATGTAAAAGTGCGGTTAAATCCAGTGGCAGTTTATGATGCTCAAAAAATTGATCATTTACAAGGCGATTGCATTGATGAACAAGATATTGAAATTAGTAGCTACGAATTTAACGCTAATTGGCTGAAAGATTGCGTATCGGATGAAATTGTCGAAGAAAAATTAGTCAGCCATTTATTGAAATCTAACTGCCTCATTACCAATCAGCCAGACTGGGGCACCTTGCATATTCACTATGTTGGTAAAAAAATCAATCACGAAAAATTATTGCGTTACGTTGTATCGTTCCGTCAGCATAATGAATTCCACGAACAATGTGTCGAACGTATTTTTTGCGATTTAATGCACTACGCAAAACCAGAAAAACTCACCGTTTACGCACGCTATACCCGTCGTGGCGGATTAGACATTAATCCATTCCGCTCTAATTTTGAGAATTTACCTGAAAATTTAAGATTGGCGAGACAGTAAAAAACGGCGGTGAAATTTCACCGCACTTTTCTCTACCCTTGTTTCAAATCATTTGCCTGCTGCAATAACTGACGGCTTTCTCTTAAGAATTGTTCTGAATAATCGCCAAACCAGTCACGCACCTTATGGAAAGCATCAATAAAACCTTGACGATCATTATTTTCAAAGAAAGTTAAGGCTTCGTCGTAAGTTTGTTTTAGCGTTTCAATTACCGCTAAATTTTCTGACTTATCCATAATAATATCTGCGTAAAGCTCTGCATCTTGTGCAAATAAGCGACCGATCATCGCAAGTTCTAACCGATAAATAGGAGAAGAAAGCGCCAATAAATTAGCGAGATTAACGGGCTGTTTGGAAAGGTGTAAACCATTCGCAAAAGTCGAAAAATGGCGCAAGGCTTGTATATAAGTCATATTGTGATCGTGTTCTGTGGCATTGGTTTGATAAATTTTTGCGCCCCAAATTTGAATTTGCTCAAGTAACCATTCGTAACGTTCAGGAAAACGTCCATCACAACGTACAACCACTTGTTTTGCCATACTTGCAATATCTGCACCAAACATTGGATGTAAACCTAAAACTGCACCAGAATGAACTTCAAGCATTTTCGCTAGCGGTTCACGCTTAACAGAGGTTAAATCTGCAAGTAGCATGTTTTCCGTTAAATAAGGTTTTAAGCGTTCAATTGTTTCTAAGGTGAGATTAATAGGGACGGAAACGATCACGACATCAGCATTCGTTAAAATACTTTCAGCCACCGCCCAATCTTCGCGATCTAAAATAGAAATTGGATAGCCAGATGCACGTAAATAACGGGCAAATAAGCCGCCTAATTTACCATAACCGCCCACAATAACAATTTTGTGAATATCAGAATTGATAGTTTTAAAACCAAATTGGTTTTCATTGGCATAGGATTCACGCATAAAACGGCGTAGAACATCTTCAATCAAATCGGCTGAAATGCCTGCTTTTTCAGCTTCTAAACGACGCGCTTGGAGCATTGCTATTTCACGTTCTGGCGCATAAATAGGTAATCCATGTTGATGTTTAACTTTACCGACTTGAGAAACCAACTCAAGACGTTTAGCAAAAAGTTGGATAAGTTCGCGATCAAGCGAATCAATTTCAGAACGTAAATCTTTAAGGGCTTCCATAAAACTCACCTGTAATTTTTATCTTACATATATTGTAAAAAATTAATTACAAGGAGATTACTAAAATTTTACAGGAAAGGCAATGAAGTTATGCGGATTGTGTAATTAACCGTTGTGGGCGAATAATATTCCCGTCGATTAATGCTACGCCTAAGAATAAATTCTCCGCTGAAAATAACCGCACTTGACCGCTTAATTGCTGTTCGTTAGCAAATTTCACTCGCTGACCAAAACCAATGGCTTTACTCTGATCTGCATCCAAATGCAAAGCGGGCAATTTACTTACTGCGGTATCGGTTGGTAGTAATAGACGATCTAATTCACTTAATTGCTGTTCGTTAGCAAATTTCACTCGCTGACCAAAACCAATAGCTTTACTTTGCTCTGCATCCAAATGCAAAGCGGGCAATTTACTTACTGCGGTATCGGTTGGTAGTAATAGACGATCTAATTCACTTAATGGAAAATTTTCAGCAAGTAGTTGTAACTCATTGATTGGCATCATTTCTGCTACGGGGTAATCCGCTACGGCTGTACGGCGTAACATTGTCACATGCGCGCCACAACCTAGCACTTCACCCAAATCATCTACTAAGGTGCGAATATAAGTGCCTTTTGAACAATGCACTTCTAAGGTTAAAAAAGGCGCATGATATTCAATAAAATTGAGTTCAAAAATCGTAATTGGACGTGCCTCACGCTCAACCGTAATACCTTGGCGCGCATATTCATAAAGCGGTTTGCCGTTATGTTTTAGTGCGGAAAACATTGTCGGCACTTGCAAAATATCGCCATGAAATTGTTCAAGTGCGGTCAAAATTTGCGGAGTTTCAACATGAACTTCACGAGTTTCCACGACTTGCCCTTCTGCATCGGAAGTATCGGTACGTTCGCCTAATTTTGCCGTAACAAGATAACGCTTATCGGCATCAAGCAAAAATTGTGAAAACTTAGTTGCTTCACCCAAGCAAATTGGCAACATTCCCGTAGCCAACGGATCGAGTGCGCCAGTATGCCCTGCTTTATTCGCTTGAAATAAACGCTTCACCTTTTGCATGATGTCATTTGATGACATGCCTCGTGGTTTATCCAACAAAAACACACCATCAACATCACGCCAGCGTTTACGAGGTCTAGACATTAGTTGCTTTCCTCAACGTGTTTTTTCTCATCTTCACGCACAACATTTGTCACAAGATTTGACATACGCATCCCTTCCACTAAGGATTGATCGTAAATAAAGCGAATCTCTGGCACGATACGTAAACGCATCGCTTTACCTAGTAACGAACGAATATAAGGCGATGCTTTTTCTAAGCCTTTCATGCCTTGCTCAATTGCCGTTTCATCGTGATCGAATAAAAAAGTCACAAAGATTTTTGCGTAAGATAAATCACTTGACACTTCCACATCAGAAACCGTCACCATCCCAATACGGGGATCTTTCACTTCGCGTTGTAAAATGACTGCTATTTCTTTTTGTATTTCTTGAGCGACGCGATCGCTACGTTTAAATTCTCTTGCCATAGTTATTCCTTATTTATAAAAGTGCCTCATTCTACTGGAAATCATTGAATTTAGCACGCAAAAATCCCTTTCAACCTAATACTGTTTTTCGATAAAATAACACCTGATAATTTGTTTGAATATTCAAACTTCCGATAAAAATCACTTTACAGAGGGCATAATTTATGCAAGCGAGACGAGACCAGACGACCAAGATTGTCGATGAAAATCACGCATTACAACAAGCATTTTTAAATGAATTAGATGAAAAACTTTGGGCATCTGCTGATAAACTCCGCCAACAACTTGATGCCGCTAACTATAAACATATCGTTCTTGGTCTTATCTTCTTAAAATACATTTCCGATAGTTTCACCCATCAACAGGAAAAAATTCAGGCGGAACTTTCCGATACTGAAAGCCCACTCTATCTTGACCGCACTTTTTTTGATACTGAAGAAGAATATCAAGATGCCTTAACCGCAGAACTAGAAAACCGTGATTATTACACCGCGGATAACGTATTTTGGGTGCCAGCTTCTGCACGTTGGCAAGCCTTACAAGAAGTCTCTATTCTCAACACTGGGGCAGAATTGCCTTGGGGTGGAAAATTTTCTGGCGTGGCAAAACTGATTGACGATGCCTTCGATGCCATTGAAAAAGACAACGAAAAACTGAAAGGCGTCCTCCAACGCATCAGCGGCTATGCCGTAAACGAAGACACCCTGCGCGGGCTGATTATCTTGTTCTCCGATACCCATTTTACCCGCCCAACTTACAACGGCGAGCCTGTACATTTAGGTGCAAAAGATATTCTCGGCCACGTTTACGAATACTTCCTCGGTCGCTTTGCCCAAGCAGAAGGCAAACGCGGCGGACAATATTTCACGCCGAAATCCATCGTTTCCCTGATTGTCGAAATGCTCGAGCCCTATTCAGGCCGCGTGTATGACCCAGCCATGGGCAGCGGCGGCTTTTTCGTGCAAACCGAACGCTTTATCACCGCCCATCAAGGCAACATCAACAACGTTTCCATCTACGGGCAAGAATTCAACCCAACCACTTGGAAACTTGCCGCCATGAATATGGCGATTCGTGGCATTGATTACGACTTCGGTAAACATAACGCCGACAGTTTCACCCAGCCGCAACACATCGACAAAAAGATGGATTTCATTATGGCAAACCCACCATTCAATATCAGCGATTGGTGGAGCGAATCCCTTGCCGATGATCCACGTTGGGCATACGGCACACCGCCCAAAGGCAACGCCAACTTCGCTTGGCTGCAACACATGATTTATCACCTCTCGCCCAACGGCAAAATGGCATTATTGCTTGCCAACGGCTCTATGAGCAGCCAAACCAACAACGAAGGCGAAATCCGCAAAGCCATCATCAATGCCGACTTGGTGGAATGTATGGTCGCCCTGCCTGGCCAGCTCTTCACCAACACCCAAATCCCCGCCTGTATTTGGTTTTTAAACCGCAACAAAAAACGTAAAGGCGAAGTGTTGTTTATCGATGCCCGCCAAATCGGCTATATGAAAGACCGAGTCTTGCGTGATTTCACCGCTGACGACATCGCCAAAATTGCCGATACCCTCCATGCTTGGCAAACATCAGACGGCTACGAAGACCAAGCCGCTTTCTGCAAATCCGCGACTTTAGAAGAGATTAAAAATAACGACTTCGTCCTCACACCAGGGCGCTACGTCGGCACTGCAGAACAAGAAGACGACGGCGTGCCATTTGCAGAAAAAATGCAAAATCTGACCGCTCTTTTGAAGGAGCAATTTGCGAAAAGTGCGGAGTTGGAAGCGGAGATTAAGAAGAATTTGGGGGGATTGGGTTATGGCATTTAATAGCTTAGCCACAGATAAAAATTGGCAAAAATACTCTTTGGAAGAAATTTGTTTAAAAATAACATCAGGTGGAACACCTAGTCGACAAAATCCTAAATTATATAAAAACGGAAACATAAATTGGATTAAAACAAAAGAACTAAACAATGGATACATATTTGAATCAGAAGAAAAAATCACAGAAGAAGCCATAAAGAAATCTTCTGCAAAATTACTTCCTGTAAATACCATTCTTCTTGCAATGTATGGAGCAACAGTCGGAGAGCTTGGAATTTTAGGAAAAGAAATGGCTTGTAATCAGGCTTGTTGTGCATTGATTATTGATCCTAAAAAAGCCGATTATAGATTTATTTTCTATTTACTGCGTTTATACAAAAAAGAAATTCAAAGTCTTGCAACAGGGGCTGCACAACAAAATCTTAGTGCAAAAACAATTAAAGAATTTTCTTTTTATATTCCTAATTTAGAAAAACAAAAAAAAATCGCGGATATATTATCTGAATTGGATAAAAAAATAGACCTCAACACCCAAATCAACCAAACCTTGGAACAAATCGCTCAAGCCCTGTTTAAAAGCTGGTTTGTCGATTTCGATCCCGTGCGTGCCAAAGTCCAAGCCCTTTCAGACGGCCTTAGCCTTGAACAAGCAGAGCTGGCAGCCATGCAGGCAATCAGCGGAAAAACACCCGAAGAACTGACCGCACTTTCACAAACACAGCCTGACCGCTACGCCGAATTAGCCGAAACCGCCAAAGCGTTTCCGTGTGAGATGGTGGAAGTTGATGGGGTTGAAGTGCCGAAGGGGTGGGAATTATCTACGATTGGCGATTGTTATGATGTCGTTATGGGACAATCTCCAAAAGGAGAAACTTATAATGAAAACAAACAAGGGATGCTTTTCTATCAAGGTCGTGCAGAATTTGGTTGGCGCTTTCCTACCCCAAGATTATTTACAACAGATCCTAAACGTATTGCAGAACAAAATTCTATTTTAATGAGCGTTCGTGCTCCTGTTGGGGATATTAACATAGCACTTGAAAAATGCTGTATTGGTCGCGGATTAGCTGCATTACAACATAAGAGTAAAAATTTGTCGTTCGGTTTATATCAAATACAATCTATAAAACCAGAATTAGATTTATTTAATGGTGAAGGAACTGTTTTTGGTTCTATCAATCAGGCTAACTTAAAAAATATTCAAATTATTAATCCTGATGAAAAATTTATTCAGCTTTTTGAAAAATATTTATCATCTTGTGATTCAAAAATTATGAATAACGAGATAGAAAATAATGCACTGAAAGAAATAAGGGATTTATTGTTACCTAGATTATTGAGTGGAGAAATTCAATTATGATGAACTGGGTGCTTGGGTCAATGGAGAAAGCACCTAGCTTTCAGCATTATCATGGACATATTGATAATATCATCAGAAGTGTTTATACGAATCCAATCTTAAGTATTGAATTGTGCAAATCTGTAACAGAAGGTATTTGCAAAACAATTCTCAATGATAAAGGAGAAAGTATTCCTGAAAAATATCCGAATCTTGTATCTACAACAATTAAAAAATTAGATCTGAATTATCATCAAGATTACCAATATTTGCTTGAATTAGCTAAAAGTCTGGGTTCAATTCTTCATTATGTTGCAAAAATTAGAAATGAATATGGTAGTTATGCTTCTCACGGTCAAGATATTGAACATAAGCAAGTAAGTAGCGATCTTGCTTTATTTGTACTTCATTCAACCAATGCAATTTTAGGATTTATTCTACACTTTTACATTGCTACAAACGATTATCGAAAAAGTGAACGAATACGATATGAAGATTATGAAAGAATCAATGAATTAATTGATGAAGAATATGAAAGGGAAGTAATATATAAAATTTCATATTCACGGGCATTATTTGATCAAGATCTAGAAGCTTATAAAGAGTTAGTACTTACATTTAAACAAACAGAACATGAGAGTCTGATGGATACGCTCTGATTTATTACGAAATTAATTTCACCTTTGCCAGTTCTCCCTTAAGCTGGCAAATACACAAAAGGAACACCTATGCTCAACGAAAATGACATCGAACAACTTACCCTTCAACGCCTGCAATCCCTCGGTTGGGAATATCGCTATGGTAAAGACCTGCCTGTTCATGAAGGCAAGTTTGCCCGTGGCGATTTGAGCGGCGTAGTCTTTGTTGAGCAACTGCGTGAGGCAGTGCGTAAACTTAATCCGCAGCTGCCTGAAAGTGCGGTTGATTCTGTAGTGAAATCGGCAACGAAAAGCGATATTGGCGACTTGGTGGTACGCAATCAGGCGTTTTATAAACTGCTGCGTGATGGCGTGCGGGTGGAATATCAGGCTCCCAATAGCCACGGACAAAATGAGCAGAAAATCGAGATGGCACGTTTGGTGGATTTCGAGCATTGGGAAAACAACCGTTTTGTCGCCGTCAATCAATTGGAAATCCGCAGCCGCAAAGGAGGTAAACGGATTCCCGATATTATCGGCTTTGTAAATGGCTTACCGTTGGTGGTATTTGAGCTCAAAAATCCGTTGCGTGAATCGGCGGATTTGTTGCAGGCGTTTAATCAATTTGAAACCTATAAAGATGAAATTGCCGAGCTGTTTGTTTACAACCAAGCTCTGATTATTTCTGACGGCATTGTCGCCCGTTTGGGTTCGCTTTCGGCAGATTTCCAACGCTTTACGCCGTGGAAAGTGGTCGATGAAAAAAATAAAAGCGCGCGGTTATATTTTGACGATGAGTTGCAAAGCCTGCTTAATGGCTTGCTAAAGCCTGAGGATTTATTGGACTATATCCGCTATTTCGTCTTGTTTGAACGGGATTCCGTTGGCAAAACCATTAAAAAAATCGCGGCATACCATCAATATTACGGCGTAAATGAAGCAGTAGAATCCACGATTTTTGCCACAAGCGAGCAAGGCGATAAACGCATTGGTGTGATGTGGCACACGCAGGGTTCGGGTAAATCGATTTCCATGCTGTTTTATGCAGGCAAACTGCTTGCACAGCCTGAATTGAAAAATCCTACCATTGTAGTGGTTACCGACCGCAACGATTTAGACGGTCAGCTCTTCCAAACCTTTTCTTCAGGCAAAGATTTAATCAAACAAACACCGCAGCAAGTAGAAGACCGTGATCAACTGCGCCAACTGCTCGCGCAAAATGAAGTCGGCGGCGTGTTTTTTACTACGATTCAGAAATTCGCCCTAAATGAGGAAGAAAGCCGCTTCCCTATTTTAAATGAGCGCAACAATATTATTGTGATCAGCGATGAGGCTCACCGCAGCCAATATGGCTTTACGCAAAAGCTGCATAACGGCAAGTTTCAGACAGGTTATGCTCGCCATTTGCGTGATGCTTTACCTAATGCCTCGTTTATTGGTTTTACAGGTACGCCAATTAGCCTTGAAGATAAGGACACGCAAGATGTGTTCGGTCGTTATGTGTCCATTTATGACTTGCAAGATGCGGTGGAAGATGGTGCAACTGTGCCGATTATTTACGAAGCTCGCCAAATCAAGCTAGCGGAGAATGCTAATCACGATGAATTATTTGCAGAAATTGATGAACTGCTGGAAGGCGAAGAAAACCCGAAATTACGCTTGCGAGAAAAATTGCTCGGCTCAGAAGCACGATTGCATGATTTAGCGGTCGATTTAGTGCAACATTTTGCCAAACGCAATGAAGTGGTGGACAGCAAAGCGATGATGGTGGTTTCCAGCCGTCAGATTTGCGTGGACTTATACAATGAAATCATCAAATTGCGCCCTGAATGGCATTCGGACAATATCAACGAAGGGGCGATTAAAATTGTGATGACAGGTTCTGCTTCCGATGCGCCGGAAATGCAGAAACACGTTTACAGTAAACAGGAAAAGCAAACGCTGGAACGCCGCTTTAAAGACCCGAACGATCCGCTGAAACTGGTGATTGTGCGTGATATGTGGCTGACAGGCTTTGATGCACCATGCTGTAATACGATGTATATCGACAAGCCGATGCAAGGGCATAACTTAATGCAAGCCATCGCACGAGTAAACCGTGTATTCGCTAACAAAAGTCGTGAAAACGGTGGGCTTATCGTGGATTATGTTGGTTTGGCAGAAGAATTACGAGCAGCCACACAGCAATACACCAACTCTACCGGCAAAGGGCAATTAGCGGAAGATGTGCAAAGCGTGTTCTTTAAAATGAAAGAACAGCTTGAATTTATCCGAACTTTGTTTGCGACACCAATTGAAGGAAAAACTTTTGATGTTCAGACGGTCTTAGAAAAAGATAATCCGAATGATCTTTTGATGGCGATTCGTTTTGCCGCCAACCATATTTTAAGCCTTGATCAATTATCGTTTGATGGCAAAGCGCACGAGCAGCATTGGTTTAATAAAAAAGAAACCGAGCCACGCAAAAAAGCCTTTTTGAAGGCGGCAGGTTTGGTAAAAAAAGGCTATATGCTGTGCGGTACATTGGCTGAAGTTGAGCCGTATAACCAAGAAATCGCCTTTTATGATGCCGTACGGGCAATTTTAACTAAACGTGAACAAAAAGGCACAGGCACAAATGAAAGACAGATTTTATTGAAAAAATTGGTCAATCAAACTGTGTATTCTGAAGGCGTGATTGATTTATTCGATCTGCTAGAAAAACCACAACCACAAATTAGCTTACTTTCCGAGGAATTTTTACAAACTGTAAAAAATAGCCCAACTAAAAATTTATGGGTTAGCGCGATGGAGCGTTATTTGGCAAGTGAAATTAAAGTTAAATCAGGCACAAACTTAACATTGCAAAAAGATTTTGAACGGCGTTTGAAGGAAGCATTGAATCAATACCACAATCACAATTTGACTGTTGTAGAGATTTTGGACGAACTCTTTAAAATGAGCCAAGATTTCCAAGAACGTTTAGCATTAGGGAAAAAACTAGGATTAACCAAGGAAGAATTAGCCTTCTATGAAGCTCTATCTCAAAATCAAAGTGCAAAAGATTTGATGGGTGATGAAGTGCTTTCTAAACTGGCGAAAGAAATCACGGAAACACTTAGAAAATCGGTCACAATCGACTGGCAGTACAAAGAAGCGGTGCGGGCAAGAATTAGATTACTCGTTCGACGTGCCTTACAAAAATATAAATACCCGCCTGATAAACAGGAAGAAGCGGTAACTTATGTGATTAAACAAGCTGAAGAAATTGCTGAGGATTTAACTGGTTTATAATTTTGATGCGGTTTATTTAATAACAAAAGGGCGATTAAAAACACTATGATTTTTAACCGCCCTTTATTTTGTTAAAAGTTAGATTGAACGCTTAACCTCAACCACTTCAAACACCTCGATTTGGTCGCCGACTTTTACATCGTTGTAGTTTTTCACGCCGATACCACATTCCATACCGTTACGAACTTCAGATACGTCATCTTTGAAACGACGAAGAGATTCTAATTCCCCTTCAAAGATAACGACGTTGTCACGTAATACACGGATTGGGTTGTTACGTTTCACTACCCCCTCGGTTACCATACAACCTGCGATTGCACCAAATTTCGGATGACGGAATACATCACGAACTTCAGCTAAGCCAATAATTTCTTGTTTAAATTCAGGCTCTAACATACCGCTCATTGCGGCTTTAATTTCATTCAACAATTCATAAATGATTGAGTAGTAATGTAAATCAATGTTTTCTGCCTCAATGACACGACGAGCTGTTGCATCCGCACGAACATTAAAGCCAACAATGATAGCATTAGATGCTGCCGCTAAAGTTGCATCAGTTTCAGTAATACCACCTACACCTGAACCAACAACTTTAACTTTTACTTCATTAGTAGAAAGTTCATTTAATGCTTGAACAATCGCTTCTACGGAGCCTTGTACGTCCGCTTTCACAATGACATTCAATTCAGCCACATCGCCTTCAGACATATTGCTAAACATATTTTCAAGTTTCGCTTTTTGCTGACGAGCTAATTTAACTTCACGGAATTTACCTTGACGATATAACGCCACTTCACGTGCTTTTTTCTCATCACGCACAACGGTTGCTTCATCACCCGCTGCTGGCACGCCTGAAAGACCTAATAATTCAACAGGAATTGAAGGACCAGCTTCATCAACTTCTTTTCCGTTTTCATCACGCATTGCTCGTACACGGCCGTATTCAAAACCACAAAGTACGATGTCACCTTTACGTAGTGTACCTGATTGCACCAAGATAGTTGCCACAGGGCCACGACCTTTATCCAAGTAAGATTCAATGACTACACCACTTGCCATACCGTCTTTTACAGCAGTCAATTCAAGCACTTCTGATTGAAGTAGGATAGCATCTAATAAATCATCAACTCCTGTACCTTTCTTCGCAGATACTGGGACAAATTGCACATCGCCACCGAATTTTTCAGAAATGACATCATGTTGTAATAATTCTTGCTCAACACGGTCTGGATTTGCTTCTGGTTTATCGATTTTATTTACTGCAACCACTAAAGGCGCACCTGCTGCTTTTGCGTGTTGAATCGCTTCGATAGTTTGAGGCATCACACCATCATCGGCCGCAACAACAAGAACAACGATATCTGTTGCTTTTGCACCACGTGCACGCATAGAAGTAAAGGCAGCGTGTCCCGGAGTATCCAAGAAAGTGATCATTTTGCCATCATCCATTTCTACGTGATACGCACCGATATGTTGGGTAATACCACCTGCTTCGCCTGCAGCCACTTTCGCTTTACGAATATAGTCGAGTAAAGAAGTTTTACCGTGATCAACGTGTCCCATAATAGTTACAACTGGCGCACGCGTTACTTTTTCCGCGTTTACATCGCGATCACCTAATACCGCTTCTTCAAGCTCATTTTCATTGCGAAGAATTACTTTATGACCAAGTTCTTCCGCTACTAATTGAGCGGTTTCTTGATCGATAACTTGGTTGATGGTGACCATTTCACCCATTTTCATCATCACTTTAATGATTTCTGTCGCTTTCACCGACATTTTGTTCGCAAGTTCTGCAACGGTAATGGTTTCGCCAATCACAACATCTGCTTTTACTACTTGAACTGGTTTAGTAAAGGCTTGTTGAAGTGCGGTGCCTTTTTTTCCATTTTTACCTTTACCAAACTTAGCATCTTTTTGATTTTTACGATTAGATTCGCGCTCGTTTTTCGAGTTTTTGCTATTTTCATCGTCACGACCGCCTTTTTTTGCTTTTGCTACTTTATTTTTACCTCGACCACGATTTTCATTACGACGATCTTCTTCATCTTCTGCTTCAAGTGCATATCTTGAACTTAAATTGTAATCAGAATAGTCTTCTGAAGAAGATTCATTGTCTGAATCATCTGCTTCAGCATAACGTTTAGCTTCTTCTGCTGCACGACGAGCTTGTTCTTCTGCTTTTTGACGAGCCACTTCTTCAGCTTTACGACGAAGTTCAGCTTCTTCTGCTTTACGTTTCTCTTTTTCAGGATCAACAAATTTAGCTTTAGAATCTACCGCACTTTTTGCTGGCTTAGCGGTTTCTGCTTTCGCTTTTTCAGCTTTTGATTTTTCATCAGCTTCTTTCTTAGTTGCCGCTTTTTCAGCTTCTAAACGAGCTTTTTCTTCTGCTGCTTTTTGTTCAGCAATTTTTTTCGCTTCCGCTTCTTGCTGTGCTTTTAATTTTGCTTCTTCTTGTTGAGCAATATCGGTTTTTACTGTGCGTTTTTTACGTACTTCTACTTGTACAGCTTTACTTTTTCCACTCGTTGTTGTACCACTCACTGTAGTTTTTGTTCTGCGTTGAATGCTTAATTTTTTTGGCACATCAGCCTTTACATCTTCAGTCATTACAGCTCTCCTTATTCTTCTTCGCCAAACCAACAAATATTACGTGCAGCCATAATTAAATCTGCGGCCTCTTCTGCGGTTAATTCTTCAATATCAGTTAAATCATCAACGCCTTGTTCTGCGAGTTCTTCAAGGGTGGTAATTTGTTTTTCTGCTAGTTTGATCGCAACGTGACGATTCATTCCCTCTAAATTCAATAAACGATCTTCAACATTCGCTTTTTTCAGAGCTTCTTCTTCAGCTACTGCTGCGGCTGTAATCGCATTTTTAGCACGGGTTTGAAGTTCTTCAACAAGATCTTCATCTTCTAAACCATCAATTGCCGTCAATTCATTCATTGGCACATAAGCAATTTCTTCTAAACTTGTGAAACCTTCTTCCACAAGGATTTGAGCAAATTCTTCATCAAGTTCTAAGGCATTCATAAATAAGTTTAACACTTTGTTATCTTCTGCTTGATGTTTTGTGTTTAACTCATCGGTCGTCATTACGTTTAGTGTCCAACCCGTTAATTGTGTTGCTAAACGCACGTTTTGACCATTACGACCAATTGCTTGTGCAAGGTTAGCTGCTTCAACGGCAATATCCATAGAATGATTATCTTCATCAACAATAATAGAAGACACATCCGCAGGTGCCATCGCATTAATCACAAATTGCGCGGGATTGTCATCCCAAAGCACGATATCTACACGCTCGCCACCAAGTTCATTCGTAATTACCTGAACACGCGCACCACGCATTCCTACACAAGCACCAACAGGATCGATACGTTTATCATTTGATTTTACCGCGATTTTAGCACGAGAACCCGCATCACGAGCTGCACCACGAATTTCAATCATTTCTTCGCCAATTTCAGGCACTTCAATACGGAATAATTCGATCAACATTTCTGGTTTAGAACGTGTCACAAATAATTGTGCAGTTTTGCCTTCAGGATTCACTTTATAAAGTACCCCACGAACACGATCTCCCGGACGGAAGTTTTCACGTGGTAACATATCTTCACGTGCAATCATCGCTTCCGCTTTATTGCCAAGGTCTAAAATAATACTGTCTCGACTTACTTTTTTTACGGTGCCTGTTACAATTTTTCCTTCTTCTTCACGAAATTGTTCAACCACTTTTGCACGTTCGGCTTCACGAATTTTAGTGCTAATAACTTGACGTGCCGTTTGCATTGCAATACGGTCAAATGCAATAGATTCAATTTGATCTTCTACATACTCTCCAAGTTGCAAATTTGGATCATCAAATTGCGCCGCTTCCAAAGTAATTTCCTTCGTTGGTACTTTTACTTCATCTACGACTAACCAACGGCGAAAAGTATCAAATTCTCCTGTTTTGGGATTAATTGAAACGCGAATATCCGTTTCATATTCAAACTTCTTCTTAGTGGAAATCGCAATCGCACTCTCTAATGCTTCAAAAATTTTCTCACGTGGTAATAATTTTTCATTGGATACAGCTTCCGCCGCCAGTAAAATTTCTTTACTCATTTCTCTTTTTCTCCTTTTAAAATTTTGCAACAACATTCGCTTTTTGAATGTTTCCGAAGACTAAAATTTGTTCTTGATCATCAACGATTAAAGTAATCATATCCTTTTCAATACGCTCTAACTTACCTTGCCATTTACGGCGTTCCATCACTGGAATTCGCAAATGCACAGCGATATCTTGCCCAATATAGCGTTCAAATTGCGGCAAGGTAAATAGCGGACGATCTAAACCAGGTGACGACACTTCTAGATTATATTTATCCGCAATTGGATCTTCCACGTCTAAAATTGCGCTCACTTGACGACTTACATCAGCACAATCATCAACTGTCACACCACCTTCTTTATCTATAAATAAACGAACTGTCATAAAACGACCCACGCGCTGACACTCAATTCCCCACAATTCACAGCCTAAATCCTTTACCGCATCTTGTAGCATTTCTTGTAAATTTTGTTCTAATGTAGCCAATTTCTACTCCTATATAGGGTGTAATTCACCGCACTATATCATAACCTTATGAAACCTTATCCTAAACAATACTTATCCCTCTATTTTAGTATAAGAAGATAGTTTATTAAATCTCAGGCATAAAAAAAGGGTTAGGTTCATAAGAACCTAAGCCCAGTTACTAAATTTCTTATAGAAAAAAACCCCAAAACTGGGGTTCTTTTACTGAACTTATTATTGGTTGCGGGGGCTGGATTTGAACCAACGACCTTCGGGTTATGAGCCCGACGAGCTACCAAGCTGCTCCACCCCGCGTCCGAAATATGTGCTACATTATAGTGATAAAAATTTAATATGCAAGAAATTTTATAAAATCATTGATGATAAATACTAGAATAAGATAACATTTTCCAAAAAGTTTAGGAGCTAATTATAGCATATATGCTGTGTTATATTTTTAGGAATTCGTAAATATCTTTAATTTTGCCATAATTTACAAATCTATAGCTCCTATCATCAAAAATAAAGCGTGAAATAATGCCAATTAATTAACGCCATTATCAAGCCTCCCGTCCATAAAAAATCAATGATCGTCTCCAATCAATTTAGAGATGAATTGTTAATAAGGTAATAAGCCAATAATAAATAGACAATATTTAAGGTTATTCTAGCTTTCATACAAAAATTCAATCAATCTCGACTTTCCCTAGCTTTCTTTTTTTGCTAGACTAACACGCAATTTTGGGGCTGATTCTGGATTCGACGGGATTAGCGAAGCCCAAGGTGCACGTCGAGGTGCGGTAGGCCTCGTAAATAAACCGCAAAAAAATAGTCGCAAACGACGAACAATACGCTTTAGCAGCTTAATAACCTGCATTTAGCCTTCGCGCTCCAGCTTCCGCTCGTAAGACGGGGATAACGCGGAGTCAAACCAAAACGAGATCGTGTGGAAGCCACCGTTTGAGGATCGAAGCACTAAATTGAATCAAACTAGCTTAAGTTTAGCGTGTCTGTCCGCATGCTTAAGTGAAATTAAAGACGAGACTAAACGTGTAGTACTGAAGGTAGAGTAATTTCGGACGGGGGTTCAACTCCCCCCAGCTCCACCACCAAACAACATCACAAAAGATCACAAACGGTCAAATTCATTGAAAAATCAATAATTTGACCGTTTTTTTGGTGTCTTAATACTGCTCAAAAGATCAGTTAATTTCACAAGCGATCGCATTTTTTAGTAGTAAAAATGGAAGTAAGAACTTACAATGCGCAAAATCTTACTACCATTTTATGAAATTCCTACCATGGCAAAAATCATCAAGCAGCTAACCATTGCACAGGTAAACAATGCCAAAGCGGCAGAAAAGATCTATTATTTATTCGATGGGGAAGGGCTGAAACTCGTTGTCAAGCCTAACGGTGTGAAAACGTGGGTGTTTAATTACAAACGCCCCTACACATTAAAACGTACCGAAAAAACCATCGGCACTTTCCCTGCAGTGTCGCTTAAAGATGCCCGTCAAAAAGCACTCGAATTTCGCCAACTTTTATCCAATAAGATTGATCCACACGAATTTGAGCGTAAACAAGCCATAGACGCACTAAAAGAACAGCAAAGCACATTCGCCCATGTTGCGAATGAATGGTTGCTCTATCGTGCGAAAATCGGCAAAGAACAAGGTAATTACACAGAAAAGACAAGGATTGATACCGAAAGACGTGTTAATTCCGCCATTGATTTAATTGGTGACGTACCTTTCAAAGAATTGATACTAAAGCATGGATTATCCGTGCTTGAACCTTATCGCCAATCAGGCACAACGGCTGAATTGAAAAAGCGTTATTTAGTTTTAAAGTCAATCGCAGAATATGCCGAACGTTTTGAATATTGGGAAAACAACAAATGGAAATATCTTGGCGATGATCTCCCTGCAGTGAACAAAAACAAACATCACCCGTCAATCCATTACAAAGCCTTACCGGAATTCATGATCAGCCTTGCACGGGCCAATATATCCCAAACTGTTCGCCTTGCGATTTTGTGGGGGTTGCTCAACGCTACAAGGGCGAGCGAAACCGTCAGTGCAAAATATTCTGACATCATTGAACACGAACATTTGCCCAATGGTAAAGTGTGGCAAGTGGAAGTTTCAAAAGGCGGGAAAGGAGATCGATTGCACCTTGTACCGTTAAGCAAACAGGCAGAAACCTTGCTTTCATACATCAAGCAACACACAAATAAGGAATATTTGTTCCCGTCCACTTTGTCAAAGACGAGAAATAAAAAGCATATCAATAGCCAAACACCGAATGAAGTGATTAAAACAATGGACGGCGGCAAATACAAAGGTACCATGACAAATCACGGCATACGGTCGCTATTCAGTAGTTATTGCAATGATAATCGCCTAGAACTTGGATTAGATAAAGAAGTCATCGAAATTTGCCTAAGCCATTTGAATTCCGATGAAATACGAAACGCCTATAATCGGGCTGAATATTTGCCTTACCGATTAAAGACGTTTCAAGAATGGGCAACCTATGTTGAAAAATGTGCGAATGGTTTATTTAAAGAAATTATTGCCGACAAGTCTTAATGTATTCGTTCAAGTCGCTTTCCGCAATTTTACGGGAGCGACCAAATTTATAAGACTTTAACTTGCCGCTAGAAATCCAACGTTTCACTGTTGCTTCCGAACAAATGCCCATCTGCACGATCTCTTTGATTGAAAAATATCGTTCCATTATAAATCCCCCTCTTTCACAAACACGCCATTAATCATACGTCCTTTGCGGTCTTTGATTTCATCCCAAGCGGCTTGCACGCAATCTGTTAGCATTAAATTATATTTTCTGCTAATTAATTTAAGTGATAAGCAAGGACACCCAAATATAGCATCAACTTTTGTCGGCATTTCTAGGTTTTGACCCATTAATTCACTTGCCAGCATACCAAAGCTAACGACTGTTTCTGCTATAATTGCTTCAACGTCTAATTCAAAAACAGGTTGAAATGAATCTAGATTACTAATTGTTTCTAAAATGCTATCAATATGATTTTGTTTAGCCAAAATAACCATCACCACAAAGCAATCCCCAATGCTATCCTTAATTACATCAGGTTTATTTTTTGCTACGCCACTACATAGCTCACCAAATTCTTCCATTAATTTAATGAATTGTTTCTGTGGGGTAGAACCCTCAATCAAATTGCGATCTTCTGCCCATTGTTCAATGTTTTTGATAAGCTGTTGTAAGTCTGCCATTTTAATTTCCTCTTAATATTCAATTACAATAGTGCATAATTCATCTATTTTTATCTAATTAACCCTAAAATCCCCCAAGCTCTCACCCCAGCCAAAGGCTTGAGCCAACGGAATTTTTTCTTCTTTAATGAAAACTTCATCGTTTTCACAACAAATCCACCGATAGTCATTAAGCCGTAACCGTCCATGGCGCATTAAAAGGTCAATTTGTGACGGTTTTAATGGCGAACCAATAGGCAACATCAATAAATTAACTTGCTGTTCGATTTTTGAGCGGTTACAGTTATTGACACAAGTCCAAGCGGCGCAATGCGCCTTGTTTGTTTCGGTGGACTCCGAATTAAGTGCGGTGGAACCCAACGCACTTTTCGCTGATTTAATCACCCAGTTTTTTAACTTGGTGATGATTTTCTTTTCTGTGAATCTGTTTTTTACCCCCACAATTTTCTTACGAATCTCCCCGTATTTATTCGGTTCGCACTCTTCATACTCAATACAAATTGGTTGATAACGACGTTTTGTCATTGCACCACCTTGCACTTTTAAATAACTACCAAAACAACTTACATCAGCCACCGTGCGGCCAATATCCAATACTTCATCGTCCGCAACGGCAGCCATGGCATCATCAATTTTGCGAAGTTCACGCCAAGTCGAAATTGACGGTGTGCCGTAAAACTGGAATTGACGAATGCCCCAAAGATTTGCCCACGCACTGACACGTTGCACGTTTTCAAGTAATGTCAGATTTTCTACTTCATCGGACATTTCTTTGCCTTGCTTACCTGCATAGATATTCTTGGCGATGTATTTCGCCACATAGCCAATGGCAGAACCTTTGGTTGGATCAATTTTTTCTACTTTGAAACGGTATTTTTTCGCACCGAATTCATCGCCATCTAATTCCAACGCTTTCTTGCGGAATAGATGAATAACGTCATCTTTATGTTCAGGTTTTACATACATCAGCAAGCGCCAATGCGGTGTGCCATCGTGATGCGGTTCAACACCACGAAAGCCAAAAAAACCGATTCCACGTTTGGCAAACTGTGCACGCAACTGCGCCCACACTTTATTTAAGTAACGTTGCGTATCACGAGGGCTTGCGCCTTGCCATTTTTTATTGTTTTTGCCTGTTTCATGCGTCGCGTGAAAAGAGGATGGCGCAGTCAGCGTAAGAAAGAGTGACACAAATGAATTTTCTATCGCCCATTCATCAATACCACGCAAGCGGTTCATGGTTTCCTGAAAACGGATAGCAGGATTTGCCACCGATTTTTTCCACATTTCAATCAACGGCATTTGTTCGGTGCTATCGTCTAGATTTTCCAACAGCATTTGTTGCAGATATTCGAGGTTATCTGCACGTTGCGCACGGTAGTCATTAAATGCACTTTGCGACACATAAGGGCTCACTTTTGCCGATACTGCACCACAGCCAATCTCCACATGTTCTTTCAATCGTTTTTGTGCCGTAGTAAGTTGGCGTTTCCAATGTGTTGGGCAAACTGATTTATTAAGATCAACCTCAATGTCATTTACATCTAAGAAACGGTTATCTTGATAAGCGAACCAGTGTTTTAACGGAAAACCAATATCAGCACACACTTCGCCCACTAAGCGATAAAGGTCACGAAAAAGTGCGGTGAAATCATCAAGAGATATTTCCCCACGCTCTTTCCGCTCCGCTTGTTCATTGACAAAATCAGACTGTAATTTCGTAAACAACATAGCTAATTTGCCTGCCATTTCTTTTAGCTGATGTTCACCTAATAAATAAAACGGAAAGTTAGCCGCTTTTTTGCCTTTTGAGAGGGCGACCACTTGTGAATGCGTATCACGATCAATCAACCAATCAAGGCTAACGTGATAATGTTGAAAAACTGCTTTCAGGCGATTAGTGAGAATTTCGCGCAAATAGATGTTCGCATACGCCGCCTGTTTATTGCCGAATTTAAACCCGATAGAGCCATCATTTTTCACGCCATTGAACGCACGCAACCAAACATGGCGAAAATGCTCACGTTGGCGTTTGCGAGGGAGTGCAGAAAGCAGTTTTTCAACATAATCGAACTGGTGCGGCGCAACAGAAAACAATTCCATTTGCGCCGATGTCGCTTGAGCAGTATCGAAAGTGCGGTCAAAATTCACCGCACTTTGCATCATCACCGCACGTGCATCTGCCATTGCTTGCTCACGTTTGGCAAGATTGGCATTGCACTCAAGTTCCCAGTTCATCATCAAGAATCCTTACATTGCCGTATTGGCTAAATATTCACTGTGATATTCAAAATATTCTTTGATTTTGTTGTTGGTCGAACTCACTGCACTGAGTAATTCTTCCAAACTCAACATTTCATATTGGGCTAAGTCATAACGGCGTACTTCTTCGATTGCACCCCAAATTGTGTTATGTAAATTGCCCACCGTTCTTGTTTTTTGTTTGCCATACCAACTATCTTGATCGCCAATCACTTCAACCACTTGAAAGCGAGTGCCAATGGGTAAAATTTCTAGCGTTGCGCCACAATCTAGCGCGATACAAACATTGTTTTCCATTATTTTTTTCTCCTTTACCAACGGCTATCTAGCACGTCCGTAATAAACTCAATTAATCCCATTACCGTCACAGTCACGCCGAGAACAGCGAACAGCACCACGAAAAACATCACTAAACAACTTGTCATTTTCTTTTCTCTCTCCAGTCCGCCCATTCGGCGTGTTTTTTCATTAATTCTCGTTTCGCTTGAATTGCAATATCGCCCAAACGGATATATTCACTAAATGCCTTATTCGCTGATTGTTCATCGCCCTTATCTAAGTGGTAGAAATAAGCGAACAATTGCTCTTGCGCATTATCTAGCTTGTGATAAACATCTTTTGCACAAAAAGACAAAGCACCACGGCTTAAAATTATTGCTGCCATTTGTTATTCCCCCATCGTCTTATCAATTTGAGTAAATTCCCGCTCTGTTACGCCTTGTGAAAACATTCCCGAAAGTAACCGCACTTTACGTAGTGCACGGGCTATTTTGCGTTGTCCTTGTTCTGTGTAGTGATGGAGCTTTGAACCTGTTAAATGCCCTGCACGTAAATCTGAAAAATCTAAATCGGCTAATTCCAACAGCATTTCTCGAAAGCCTTGTTGTAAACCGTCAAACTCTCGTTCTACACGGAATTGGCTTTTGCTTAACGAGTGCAGCGCATCATCAAAACTTCGGATTTCTGGCACCTTTACTTGATTAACACGGCACCATTTTTCTGCGGCAGATTCCGTTTCATCATCAAAGCAATAAGGCATTAAGGCCATCACTCACCCCCATTCATTTATTTACGGAACCACCGAGCAAAGCGTTGGAAAATGCTTTGTTCGCGTGCCCACTGTTCTTCTTCAAGTAATGCAATGCGATCACTTAGTGACTCATTCAGCAATACTTGCTGTGCATTCACGTTTGCTTGGTGAGAAATTGCTCGTTGCAACAGTTGAATGTTGCGAGCCTGTTCTTGCACGGTTTTGTTTAACTGCCACACATTCACACGGCTACGCTGCGTGTTTTTTTCTTTGCTGTACACATATTTTTTGCTTGTCATTTGCTCAAACTCCTAAATTTTGGTTGCAAAAATCCTGTCGAATGAATTTCTTCAAACGACCATGTTTAAATTACGGTTGGAAAATTAAGAATTAATCGGTTTCGATTTGAATCTGCCGTGGGTCAATATTCTTGCGTGATTTTTCTGATGCTGTCCACGTTGCAATCTCATGTGCATCACGCATACCAAGGCTGCGTTTAAAATTGGACAGAATGATTTCAAAATCGCATTCAAAATCACGACAACGCGGATTACAGCACACGAGATGACCTTTAAAATAGGTCAAACTAATGGCACTTGATGTATCAATGTTTAAAGGCCCTTCACAAATAGGGCATTTCACTAATGATTTAACGGTAAAACTTGGATATTGGGACACACTTACCACCTTTTGTTATACTCAACTCCATCTTGATTAAACGGAGCTATTCTATGTATTCAACTTACCCTAAATTTTCTTTACCAAAATTCGATCGGCATATTTCCGCATTTATTGATACCTTTGAAATAGATACCGATGCTTGCCCACGGTTGGATAAAGAATTTGTTGTTGGCATTCAATGCCGCGGATTTATTTACCGACATATTCATTGTCAAAATATTGCTGAGCTTGATGCGTTGGCAAATTATCTTGACTACTGTGGCGATTTTCGTCAGGCACTTCCGCCGAAAGGCGTAGATCGACTCTGGGTTCTTTTGGACGAAAGGTAAAAGAACGAGAAAGTTTAATATTGCCGTCATTTACCACACCTTGCTCAAGGGCAAGGTTCATCCATTCTTCTAATTTTTCCATTGAATAGCGTTCACGAAAGCCGTCTTGACTTTCCAGCCATAAGGAATATTCACCATATTGATTTTGCAACAACAAAAAACGCCCCTTGCCTAAGGTTTCCCATTCTGTTCCGCCAATATCATTTTTTTCACACATACACACCTTCTTTTTGTTCTACGCTCTCCACATTCCCCAATATGGATTGCACGGTTATTAAAATTAAAAGAGAATCAACACCATAAAGCACGACACCATTGAAAATAACGCTACAAGGTATGCCAGGCTAACTCGGTTTTTACGATTTCTCATATTTATCCTTAACTGGTCTATTGTTGCTGGAATCGTTTGGCTTAATGTCATCTTACTGACTGATTAATTAATACATTCTTCCAATTTCAAACGGATAAAATCATTCAATTCCCGTTTATCCGCTTGAGCCATTTCTTGTAACTTTTCTTTAAAACTTGCCGTAACACGAAATGCAATAATTTCAGATTTTAGTTCGCGTTTTTTTTCTGTTTTCGCCATACTCTTTTCCTTGTTGTTTTTGTTTACTTTGTTATACTCAGTCACTAATAATTATGTGTTCTCTTACCCTGAGGATTTTTATGACCGCACTTTCCATTGAAGAACACCTCGAAAAACTTGAAGCACAAATGCAAATGCGTATTGAACGTCAAAACTTGCTTTCTGAATTGATTTATCAACAAGCCAAATTGCAAAGCACTATTCTTTATCTTTCAAAGATGCGTGAGTCTTTCCTTCACGTTGAGCCCTCATTCTCTCCACTTCTTGAGCAACAGCGCGTTCTATACACAAAACTTCTTGCTGAACTGCCTCCTGAAGATCAACAGGGGCGTGAATATGTACGTTCACTACAAAATCTCTTTGAACAGAAATAGTCGTCATTAATTTCTCCATAAAAATAAGGAACCCCCCATGACTGACGAAACACTGGTTATTCCCATTGAAGTTGATTCACCGCTCAATATCACTTTCCATGCCGAGACAGGAGAAATGACGGTGGAATGCTTTCAGTTTGTTTCAGGTGCGCCACAAGCGAAGATGACTTTTCGCTATACACCGCAGGCAACACAAGAAATGCTGCGGGCACTTGCGATTTTCCAAGAGAAACTCGGTACAACATTTTTAACGCAAGCCACGCCACATAACGTGCAATAGATTGTTTACATTGAAAAAGCATAGCTTTCGTGTTTGTTTCCATTGTTAAAATAAGGATTTTTATGACCGCACTTTCCATTGAAGAACGCCTCAAAAATCTTGAAACGCAAATCAGTTTTTATCGCCAAGTAGCTGAGCATTACGCGCAACAATTGTTTGAATCTCAAGCTCAAACGGCTCAATTTCTTTCAGAAACTCAAGATGGCGGTGCAACCCTTTATCGCTATCTACGAATTTTGCATTCAAATGCTGAATCAACTCGTGAGTTTCTTGCAACGCAGCCCGATACTGTTCCGACTTTAATTGATGCGAAACATCATTTTTATTCGTATTATCTGGCGCATCTTGAACGTCTTGAAAAGACGTACAAGACGATTTTGCCCGATATACTAATCGATTTAACTCTTCATCCATCGTCGCCTGAAGAGTTAAATGTTCTAGCTGAAAACGTTGTTCTTGTACTTGAAAAAGAAGAAAGCTAAACGTAGCTAATTTTTCCACATCACACCGAGAGTACATAGTCATTGCCTTTTGTGTTTGTTTACATTTGTGTTTACTTGTGTAAACAATATAGTTTACAAATGTAAACTTTGCAACCTTTTTTTTTTTTTTTTTTTGGAGGGTAAATGAAAAAAATTTATTTAGATATTATTGACAGAATGAAAGAAATATCTCAATCAAGCACGGATTCTGACCTTGCAATGTTATTAGGAGTGCAGAAGAGCTCTATTTCTGCCTATAAAAATAGGGGAATCCCAAAAGATAAACTAATTATTTTTTCTCAAAAATATAATGTTGATTTAAATTGGCTAGAAAATGGAGAGAGCAATAATGGCTTTGATTCAGTACGAGTCGTTAATTTACACGAACATCAACCAACCGATAGAATTCGCATTGAAGTTTTAAATGTAGAAGCCCGTGCAGGAAATGGCTCGTTTTTAAGCCGTACAGAACAGGGCTTATTGGCGCAAGAGTTCGACTTGGATTTTTTCCGTCGCCAATTTGGGCGCACCGATGCTAAAAATTTAAAAATTATTGCGGTGAAAGGCGATAGTATGGCGCCGACATTGGAAAGCGGCGATTTACTTTATGTCGATGTATCAGAAAATTATTTCAGTGCGGATGGGCTTTATGTGTTCACGTTTGATGATCACACATTCATTAAACGCTTGCAAAAACGTGGCCGTGAAATGTGGGCGATTTCTGATAATAAAGAAGAGTATAAAGAGTGGGAGATAAAACAGGATGATCCTGTTTTTATTCACGGACGCGTGGTGTTTAGTTTGCCGATGAAGATGAAGAAGTGGTAATAGTATGGCGAATAAAAAACAAGTTACTCAAAAGATGTGAAACTTCTATGGGGTGTTTCAGCACAATGTGCAATCTGTCGTTGTCATTTATGGAATGAAAATGGTTATATTATCGGTGAACATGCTCATATTCGAGGGGAAAACCCAGGTTCTGCCCGTTTTGATGAAAATTATCCTGAAAATAAAGTAACAACAGAAGAAAACCTCATTTTACTTTGTGCTAATTGTCATTCAATGATTGACAAAGATGAAGATAACTGGAGTGTTGAGAAACTATTAGATACTAAAAGAAAGTTTATTGACGATGTAGTGCGTAGAATTAGTAATACTGAGCCCCCGAAAGCAAGTTTAATTGTTGATGTTGTAGAAATCTTTTACAATAGCATTATTCAGCCTGGTGGCAATGATGCACCATTGGATGTGATACAAAGAACAGTTTCTTTAGTTCAGAAAAATGATAAGAATGATTTCAATCATCAATTATCGGAAATTCTTGTTTCTGCTTATATGAAGTATTTTGATGGTATTCAATCGTTCTTTTCCGATCCCAGAAATGCAGAATCATTAAGAAAACTACAAGGGGTCATTAACACATTGAATATTCGTCTTTTCGCACAAAACGAAGGACAGCTTTCTAGCTTGATGTTTTATGAGATTGCTCAAGATATAATCGAGAAAAACTCACAACTTAGTGGCGAACGAGAAGACTCGCTTTCAATTATTCTTTTCTATATGTACTACCACTGCGACATTGGACTAAAATGATGATAACAATTCAACCGAACAAATACACCGATCCTGATAAGGCGATAATAAGTAGTAGTTGTGTCTTGCTAAGGGTGCTTATCAAAAAAAAGCTAGTGCAATTTGACAAGCTAAAAGATGTGTTAGATAAGTATAATGAATGTGCTAGCGTACTGTTTTTACCAGCTATCAATCTATTATTTTTGCTCGGTGTCGTTAAGTATCATCAAAAAACAGATTGCTTTGAGTATATAGGAAAATAATCATGCGTCTTTCTAAAATCTACATGAATCATTCTCACATTTTTGAATCCATCACCTTTAATGATGGATTCAATGTTATTTTTGGAAAGGTCATTTCAAGCAAAGATAAAAATACACATAACTTAGGTAAATCAATTCTTGCCCAAGTTATAGATTATTGTTTAGGAAAGAAAAAAGATTCCATGTTTTTCCAAAACCTAGACCAATTTAATGAGTTTGTTTTTTTTCTAGAAATAGAATACGCAAAAGATCAGTTTGTTACGGTTTCTCGTTCTGTTAGCGAACCAACTACGATGAGATTTAAATATCACTCTTTAGCCGAACAAGATTACAGGGGGTTGCTTGATTCCGAATGGGACAAAACTCTTCCTTTTGAACAATCCAAAGAGTTATTAGATAGTCTCCTCAATTTTCAATTTATAAAAGGGTACTCTTATCGTCAATTTATTGGTTATTTATTAAGAACGCAAAATGACTTTCAAGACCCTTTTAGGTTATCAACACATAGAGGGAAAGATATTTATTGGAAGCCTTTTTTGGCTAAATTACTTGGTTTTGATGATGAATTACTTAAGAAAAGAGGTTCATTAATTGATAATTTAAATAAATTATCAGAACAAGAACATTTTATTAGTTCGCAAAATAAAACAGATGCTCAATCAGTATCAGATATTGAAGGTGAAATTGAATTAATAAAGTTAAAAATCCAAGATTTTAAAACGCAATTAGATGAGTTGGATTTTGGAAATCAAGATAAGGAAGAAATAGCAGCTTTGGTGGATTTGATTAATGATCAGATTGTTGCTCTTAATGATGAACTTTTTTACTTAGAAAATGATAGAAAAAGAATAAAAAACTCCCTAAGAACAAAGAAGATTTCATTCAGCACCAATGAGGCCCAATCTCTATTTAATGAAGCAGGTTTGGTTTTCCCTAAACAGATCAAGCGTTCTTTCGATGATTTGATTCAATTTAACGAAGCGATAAATAAAGAGAGAATTGAATATTTATCAAAAGAACTGAAAGAAATTGAACCAAAGATTCAAAATATATCTGAAGAACTAATCAAATTAAACAAAGAGAAATCTAGTAAGTTATCTTTTCTTAATGAGAAAAATGTTTTTGATAAATATAAGTCTTTATCTCAAGATGTTAATGAAAAAACGGCAAGGTTAGTCTACCTTGAGCAAATAAGAGATATTATTTATCAAGGTGAAGAGATAAAGAAACAAAAATCTTTGCTATCTAGTGAACTTGAGTCAATAGAAAATCAGATAAGAGATAATGTGACGCAAAATGTAAAATCAGATTCAAACAGCATTTTTACTAAAATCCGTGCATATTTTGGCTCTATTATCCAGAAAACGTTAAATGATGATGCATTTCTTAGTGTAAATGTCAATTCAAAAGGAAATATAGAGTTTGAGTATAAATTTACAGAAAAAGAGGCTCACAAAGGGCATTCTTATAAAAAGTTACTTTGCATTGCATTTGATATGGCATTGGCAAGAGCCTATACCGAGCTAGGATATTGTATTTTTTTGTATCATGATGGCGTATTTGAATCTTTAGATGATAGAGTTAAAGAGAAATTATTGGCGGTTATTCGTGAATATTCAGAGTATGGATTACAACAAATTATTACGCTGATTGATGCGGATATTCCTAATGGAATTGAAGACTTTATACATAAAGATGAAGTAATAAGAATATTACATGATAAAGATAGTTCAGGTTTATTGTTTAAAATGACGCCTTGGTAAAGATATAGCGGTCAATCGACCGCTTTATTTTTTTATGCTATCTGAAAAAGGAAATTTTAATGAAAAAACTCATCGCACTTTTTGCCTTACTGCCGTTTGTTTCGCACGCTGCAATTCTACCCAATGCGGCGATTGCGGAATTTGATGAATTTGAACGCGTGGAAGATGTATCATTAATGCATAGGGAGCTGACGGTGCATACGACGCATGAAAGCCTTTCTAAACAATTAGGTAAATATTATGCCTTTGGTGCGTGTGAAATTGCTGGGCTTTCTGATGAATGGCGTGATGTGCAGTTTAATCGCATTCGTGTGGAAAATTTATCTGGCAATCAGGGTGTGAAATGGCAAATTAGCCGCAAGGAATGCAAGAAAATTATGGGGGGCGATTATTCTGATGTTCAAATTGAAAAAGGTTATTTAGGGCGTGAACGGTTTCGTCAATTCTAGGGCGAAGATTCGCCCTACTATGCTTTTTCGTTCATTTCCTCTAACATTAATTCACATTCTATTTGGCTGGTGAAACCGTTTTCTGGTGTGATGTTATGTGTCACGCGTGTGATTAACCAGAGAGAACCATCAATTTCTGTTTTAAACCCACTCACTTCAACTGGCATTTCTGGTATCAGTTCTGCATTGCCTAGAGCTAAATTCAGGCTAAATTTTGCTGTGCCTCGTTTCAGTTTTCTGAAGGTTTTTTCTGCAAGCTGAATGGCATAGCTTCGGCTGGCATAGGTGTGTGGTAAGGTTTTAATGCTTTCGGCATCACTTTTGATTTGTGTGCCTTTTACATCATTAATCATTCTGCCCTTTCCAGCTTGATAGCGGGTGTCTTTAATGCTTTTGCCATTTTCACCTTTGATAAGTTCGCCTTGTTGATTGCGTCGGGCGCGTGTCACTTTTCGCATTGTGGCTTTTTTGATTTGAACGCGTTGGGAATGTTTATCCCAAAGTACTTCGCCGCGCTTGCCAGTGTTGTTATCGTGCCAATAAACTTTCACACCCTCATAGTTTTCGCTTTCTGCAATGGAAAAATGGTGACTATCGCCCGATTGACGCGTAATCATCAACGGCGGTATGGGCTTTCCGTTCACGGTTTTGGCTTCACCAGCTTTCATAAACAGCAAGTAGTGATTTTTTACACCAGCAATAGCATCATAGGCTTCCGCAAGTCGTTGCAATAAATTGAGCGAGCTTTCATTGGTTTGATCTAAGTGAGAAATCTCAATTTGCGCGAGGCTTTCGCTAATTTGTGCGGTGAGTTGATTTTCTTGGGCAATTTGGCGAACAATTTGCCCTAATGTGGTGTGATGAAAACTGCGCTCAAAGTGGTTTTTTAGTGAACCGCGCAAATCCGCACTACGCGCCCGAATGGTGATGCTATCTGGTGCGCCGCTATGTTCGACTTCATCTACGGTATATTCCCCTTTAAAAATCATCGGTGCCCCTTTCCACCCCATACCTAGTGATAATAAAGCACCGCGTGCTGGGAGGGATAATTTGCCGTCACTATCGTCTAGTTGGATGTCTAGCTGATCGGCTTCAAAACCGCGGTTATCCGTAAGCGTTAAACTCATCAAACGGCTGGATATTAAAAGGGAAATATCCTCTTTTTTGCCTTTTTCTGCTTTCGGGCGAACCGTTAAATGCACTAGTGGAATAGGGTGGGTTTTATCAAAATTAAACATTAAAACATCCCTATGACAGATTCAGCAATGGCGATTAACATTGGGTCATCGGTGCGTTTTAGGCTCATGCTGAAATCAATCGCGCGAGGTGCACCATCACCAAAAAACTCTGTTCGGGTTTCTTGTACGCTTTCGATCACAAAAAAACCGATAATTTCAAAGGTTGCGCCGTCAATAAGCGGAAATGCACCGCCACTGTCTGCCATTAATTCCAGGGCTTTAATGGAAAGTCTACCGCCAGTGATTTCTGGGATTAATCTGCCACTTATCGTCACAGTTTCGCTTTCTTTTCCTGTGAACTGTGCTTTGGGCATTCTACCAACAACAGAATTTGTTGGATGCCGCCAATTTGATGTACGGTCTAAACTTTGAAAAGGTATGGTTTGCCGAGTGAACACAAACATGCCCAATGTGGCAAGTGCCAAGTTTTGGAACATTATTTATCTTCCTTAACTTTGACGGTCATTAACATCAATAAAACATCAATAAAAATAACCCATCCCCACCCGTCAATGTTGTGATACATCAAAAACGTGGCGTACCCTGTGACGGCAATAATTGATAAAAAATAGAAAAAGAAGATTAGAATTGATTTCATGTTTTATCCTAAATGAAAGTGCGGTCAAAAAATCTCGTGATTTCTGACCGCACTTGATGAATTAGCGAAAGAGAAATGCAATGCCAAAAATCACAAGCAACCAAAAGGCAAGGGAAAGAATAAAGATTCCACGCCATATAATATGCCGTGGCATATTTAATACATAATCAATCAGTTTCTGTTTCATTTCGTTCTCTTGCTTTTTCTCGCCATTGCATTAATTCAGAAAATGTCATTTGCTCAAAGGCTTGTGGTTGCCAGTGGAAGATGATGGCAATGTCTGCCATGGCATCTTCCACTGTTGCGGCAATCATTACTCGGTCGCTTCGGTTTCCACTTCCGAGTTCTTCCCTAAAAAACCGACAGCCGCCGCAGCAAGTTCGGTGAAGTCCGCCACTTCCATGGTGACAAAATCGGATTTATGCAAAACAGGAGTGGTGACACGTGCAAGTAACACTTGTAATGCGTCCACATCCATTTGCAATACATCAAACATTTTTAAGCCTTTTAATGCAGGCACAGTCGGTTTATTGACAGTGATTTCTGTGATTTGGTTTTCGCCACGAGTAATAGGGTTGGTTAGGCTAATGATTTTGGTGTTTTCTGTTTTCATTTTATGTTTCCTTTAAATAAAGAATGGGATTTAATAAAAGCCCCTTTCGGGGCAAGGTGTGTGAATTAAATGCCGATTGCAGAACGATGTTCTGCTAAGCGATCAACGCCACCGACAATGAAAACGGAATTGATTAAGTCAATTTCCACGAGGTCTTTGCCGTTTTCGATGATTTTGTAATAAGTTAATGGCACGGTGTAGCTTTGTTCGGTGTCATCACCCGATTTGCTGGTGCCGTTATCAATCTCACCGAAACGACCGCGCATTACCAGTTCGATTGAAACCACTTCTTCGGTGTCGTCTTGTTGATAGGCACCCGCAAAACGTAATGCCGTACCGTCAATTTTTCCGCCAAATTCTTTGATAAGTTCAGTCATATAACCGCCCATCTTGAATTGCGCTTCTAAGCCTTCCACGCCTAAATTCACTTTTACTGGACCAAACATGCCGCCTGCACGGTATTCTTCCAATTTAATCGCTAATTTAGGTTGGGTGATTTCGGTGACTTGGCCACGGTAAGAATTACCGTCAGCCAAAAAATTCATTAATTTGAGTTTACGAGGTAATGCCATTTTTTATGCTCCTACTTTTGCAATGTTTGCGGCAAATTCCACAAGGTATTCATCGCTGATGTATTGGTTGAAACCAAGTTGTTCTAACGGTGGAACAGGGCAGTAATCATAAGACACAAGCAATTTTGCATCTTTTAAGGTTGCGGCAGTGTTTAAGTTGGCATTGATAAATGCTTTACCGCCGATTAAATAGCCTTGCGCCACATATTCACGCCATTTTGCATTGATCGCTTCTACGATTTCTTTTACAAGATTCACGGAAATGTCTTTATCCATCGCCCAGTCAAAGGATTGTGCAATAGTGTCTTTCAACACTTGTGCCGTGCGAGTGTAGTTTTCGTAGATAAATAATTTGTCAGCCGAACGAGTGCGTAATCCCCAAAACTTAAAGCCATTGTGGTTTACACAACAAGTAATGCCCTTTTCATTGAGATAATTCACGTCGGTTGCACTGTCGTTAATATCAAATGAAAGTGGCTTGGTGACACCTGTCACGCCAGTTAAACCTTTGTTTGAAATTGAGGTGTGCCAGCCGTATTCTTTGTCTTGATATGCACGCATTGCGGCAGCGCGAACAACGGCATAATCCACTTCGGTTTCTTTGGTGTTTGGGTTAAACGATAAGAAATCACCGAAAATCAGCATTAATTCACGTTGTGAGAAATTGTTACCGTATGTCACTGCTTCTTCTTTGGTTTTTGCCGAACCGCAAGAGGCATATACAAAGCCATTGAGCTTTTTCGCCACGCTTAACAATTCAGTGGTTACGTCTTGGTTGTCATATTTCGGGATACAGAAAATACGAGGTTTAACGCCACAAACTGCAGCAGATACGAGGAACGCTTTTAAGCCAGTGTAATTGCCTTCGTTATCGACTGAGCCGATTACATTGGCTTTCATGGTGCTTTCATCTTCGTTTTCTTCCACGCGAATGACGACAACTTTACAATTCACAATGTCTGCAATGCCATCTAACGCACGAGATAACGTGCCTTTTTTACCTGCTTTGGCTTGCATTTCGGCAGTGATGCCAGTTAAAAGAGTGGGTTTGTTGAGTGGGAAAACCAATTCATCTGCATCTGGTGCGGTTGCCACTAAACCGATAACTGCAGTGGATGATGTGGTGAGTGTTCGCAAGGCTTCGGAAATTTCCGTTACCTTGACTCCATGGAGATATTCATCAGACATAATTTTAGCCCTATGGTTTCTATGGTTTGAAAAGATGTGGCTATTTTGTAAGGATTTAAAAGCGAGGGGTAGTGCTTGGCGTTGTGGTATTGAAACTAACAAAGGGCGGTTAGGTAGGGTTGGACGGATAAAAACGGCGGAATTACCAGCCTTTTGTCAATTTACGAGTGAGCCAGTCACTCAAACGTGCCAAAAGTGCGTTCGGGTTTTTACCCATTTTTTTACCTTTGTATAATGCGAGATAGATTTTAGTGCCTATCATTGTTGTGCCTCCGCTAGTTGTCGCATTTTTGAAACAATATCGTCATGAATGTTTTTCAGTTCTTCATCACTCAACGCCTCATGCTTTAACTCATACTTACGCATTCTTTGTACTGCTAATTGTTGTTGCAATGCACGTAATCTTTCTGCTTGCTGAAGAATCAAAAGTGCTGCAGACTGATTATCAAGACCTGCAACCGTTGCAAAACTGCTGATATAAACGCTTACTTCTCCAGCAAAATTTGCTTCTTTAAAGGCAATAGCGGCAGCTTCTCGCTCCTTATACTCTTCGGCAAACCTTGTCCATCTTGCACTAATGTTCGCCGCTGTATCATCAATGCTATCAACTAGATTTTTAATGAGTTCACGCTTAATTTCAGTTTTCTTTTTTTCATCGACAATCCAGCTGTTTCCGTTCCATTTGTGTAATTCTGTTGGTTGTCTATCAACTAGAATGTATTGACTTTTAAAATAAATAAGTTGTTTAGTCTCAAGCTCTGATTCGTTTTCTACTTCCATTTCCACAAAATCATTTAAGTTTTGCGGAATAGGGAAAATTTGATAACTATTCAAATTTTCTTTTAAAAAATAGACTTTCATTTATCTATCACTCCTTCATCGGATATCGATACGTTTTACAAAACGACCAGCAAGATCTTGAATTTGTATTGTTGTACCGTCTCTATCAACAGTCACAGCGAATGTCTTGACTTCTACATAATAAATAGGTCTACCACCATTGCTGTATGCATTTACTTCACGAACATCAAGCCAATGAACTGCGCCTCCTCTTTTACCTTTAATTTCTGCACCCACTTCAAAACTGACGAGTTCAATATCGTTATTATCATTAAGCCTGTGACTTTCGGACGACTGAAGATAAAAAATTAACGTTTTACCGAAGCACTTCTCTGATATATTAATTCGCCCAGAACCCACGTTACCTTGCCAGACTGTTTTTAATGTGCCAATTTGAGATAAATTCTCTTGTGCCTGCAAAAATTGCTGTTTTATATCAGCTTTTGCATTGGTGATTTCTCGCAAAGTTGATTGTTTATTCTCTTCTATTTTTTGTTCAACACTCTCAGATAACGCTTGCATATTTTGCGCAAGTGTACCCGCATCTAAAGCCCCAGCATTTTCAACAACACCGAATGCCTTCACCCAGAATTGCACGTCATCAAATGTGTTTTTTGCTTTGATGCATAATTTGAGGATTAATGATTTAGGGCGAGTTTCATTTCCACCTGTTGCCATTGGGCTATCTAATAGCGGATGCATAAATCCATTATCACTGAGATTATCATCAGTTGTAGTTGCAGTGCGTAATCGTGAATCTATAACTGTTTTCGTTTTGTCATAAAAAATATTACTATCACTTGAATTAACCCAGTGTGTTCTCACTTTGTGAACGTGCTTTTTAATCTCGTCACTTTGCGTTTCACCAACAGATAAATTGCTTGATGCATTTCTAATAAATCGGTCTTCAGCTAATGGCACATTTGAAATAGAACCATATTTACCAACTAAGTGACGATATAACTCGGGGTAATTTTGCTGTGTAACGGTTGTTCTGATTGAATCAAAGGCAATCCAGCCGTTAGGAATGTTATCCACGGCAAAATAAGCCGTCATGCCTACATCGCTACGGGTTAAATCAGGAAGTTGGTTGCTGTCGCCCAAAGTGCGGTATAAATCGGGAAAGGTTTGTTGGTTAAATGTCGTGCCATCAGCACGTAAAAAACCAACGGGATTGGTTACCGCACGAGGGAATGACACCACCGCACCAATAGGCTCGCCGTCGCCGCCTGTCTCTTTCCATTCTGACCAATTTGAGCCATTAAAAAAGCGTGTTTTGATTTTGTTATCATTTGCTTTACGTGCAATTTGACGCACCGCATTTGTTGCCCCACCGCTCACTACTTCAATATGCCATGCCCCATTTTCGGGTAAATTTTGACCGCTTGCTAAGTAATAATTGCCATCGGTTTTATAGCCATTGGCATCGCCCTGCCCTTGTTCTACTTTAAAATTCCCAATACCATAGCCTGCAAGTGTATTAGGCTTGCCTTCAATATCCGTATTAAATTGGGGTTTTGCCCCAGCGTGGTAGATTTTTTGGCGTTTGTAGGTTAAATCGCCGTTAGCGTGCATACGAAGCGTGCCAATCTCTCGGTTGCTTGATTTATATTCGAACCAGCAATCGCCATTGTTTGCCCCGATATTTAAATAGTCTCCGCGTGAAGCATAATGCTGGCTGTCTGAAATACGGATATTTCTTTTTGCCACAATACGATTTTCAAAGGATTTCTCGCCATTAATGCTTTCGTTACCATTTAAACCAACCTTTCCATCTGCGGTAGTTTTGGCTTCTACTGCTTTGTCATAGGTTTTGGCTGCTTTACTTGTCGCTACGTTATCTTCGCTTTCGCTATTTACTGCAGAGGATTTTTTGCTGTTTTGGATGTAATTTTGCGAGACATTTAACTGTAATTGTGTTGTTTGTTGAGCGAGTTTTTTCCCTGCTTTTGCGGTGAGTGCAAGAGATTCACTTTCAAGCCCTGTGTCGTTGGTGAGTTGGACTATACCTTGTTGTGTGGTGCTTGCCTTGGCTATTTGGTGGCTGTGTCCGCTTTCATTAAATCCATTTTGCGTTGTGGCAGTAATGGTTTTTGGTGTCATTTGTTGTCGGGTGACAAAAATCACACTGTTATCAATAGATAATGTCACCGCACTAGAAGATTCTACTTTTAAGATCATCCGCAATACTTGGACTTTACCACTTCCGCTACTTTCTGTCGGTTTAAAACTTTCAGGACAGTTTGCGTAGGCAATGAGTTTGTTTTGTGCGTCAAATACGCCCATTTCTCTTATGTAAAAACCGCCGATATTTTCAGGGATGGTTAATTCAACGATGACTTGTTTATTATTGCGAGGGTCGAGAGAGACGGCACTGACAGGTGCAATGTGCGTTTGATGTACGAGAGCTGTTGCGTTCGCCGTTGGTGTGACCGCTTTCCCATTGCCATCACCCACTGCAAATTGGGTGAGCTGTAACGGTTGCCCTTGGCTTAATGCGTGAGCGATAGCACGTGTTCCGTAGTCGGTTAAGATTGCAAAATATTGTGATGCCATAAATATTCCTATTGTGGATATACCGTGATGATTTCGCCCCATTGCTGACCAACAAAGGCACAAAGTGACCCTGTTGGGGAGAGGGCGATAGCGAGCTGATTGAGATGTCTTGAGACGGGTTTAACATCATTAATCAGTCGCACTAGTTCGTTATAGGTTTGTTCATTCAAGCCACTTTCAGACACTTCTACGGTTAGGCTAAATGTTCCTGGTGTGCCTTGCGGATTTGTTTGAAACCATTCTTTCAGTTCAATAAGATAGCCTATTGGCTCAACCACACGCTTTACTGCGCCAATCGTGCCTTTGTGTTTGTGTACAAAATAAGACTGTTTAATCGCAATGCGTTTAACTTCTTCTGTCCAGTTTTCATCCCATTTATCCACTGAAAACGCCCAAGCTAAATAAGGCAGTAATTCGGTGGGACAACGTTCAGGGTTGATTAAATCTGCAATAACAATGGGATTTTCTACCGCACTTTTTAGAATTTCTGCCGCACGTTTTTCTAATGGAGTTGCGCCTATCGGCAGTAAATGATTAGTAATCATCACTTGTCACTATCTCCAAATTAATTGCCGTGCAGTAGGCTGATTTTGAGCTTGGTAGCACAAGGTCGGCGGTAGGTGAGATAAGCTCTACTCGTTGTACACCTTCCAAGTGTAATGCGGCATAAATACCCGATAGGCTAATATCTCGCCCTAAACGGTGTTTTTCTTCGGTGTAAGTGGTCAATTTTTTTAGAGCTGCAGCTTTGATTGGCTCGTATTCAGGGCCACGATAAAGATGTAATTTGGCGCGGATTTCGTAGGATTGGATCACCGCACTTTGGACAATAACGCGGTCGCCAATAGGGCGAATGTCATCATCATTAAGTTTGGCTCTAACTACATTTAAAAGGTTTTCGTTTGTTTCACCTTGTCCATTACGGCTTAAAATCGTGACGGTGACATTGGCTGGCTGTGGTGATACCACAGACACATCTGCAACATCAGGGTGTGCAGAGAGTGCGTGGAAGATATAAGCAGAGCGAGGACCCGCCACAGAAAGCCCCTCAAAGGCTAATTGCGTGCGCAATCTTAATGAGGTGTCATCTTCTAAAATTTCGGGGATTTTAGGCGTAACATTATTATTCGCCTCTTGAATGACTTGTCTTTTCACATTGTAATTGGCGGCAATCACATCTAAATCTGAACCGCTGGCATAGGCTAACATTGTGGCTTTTGCCGCATTGTTGATGCGGTTTCTTTCCATCAACTGTAAGTAAACCACTTCTTGTAATAATTTCGTGATGGGCTCACTTTCTAAACTTAATCGTGCTTGCCAAAATGCCCTTTCATCTTGTGGGAAAAGTGCGATAAATTCCGCTTTTCTGTCTGCGAGCAAACTTTCAAAATCTAAATCTTCTAGCACTTTTGGTGCATCTAGTTTTGATAAATCGACTAATTCGCTCATTGTTTATGTCCTAAAAATAGTTTTTCGTTGTGCATTTCTTGGTTATCTTTACGACTGCGTGCGACATAACTTGCCACAATGCCACCTTCAACCAATTCAGGTTTAAATTGTGTGATCTGTACTCGAGGTTCCCAACGATTAATCGCAGTGACGGCACAAGCCGCCAGTTGTAATAACAATGTGTGGCTAATTGGGCGGTCTATTAGCATTGGGATTAAACTGCCATATTCACGCCGCTGAATTCGTGAACCAACTGGCGTTAGCAAAATATCGGCGATGGATTGTTTAATGTGGTCGCTTTCGTTTTTTAATGTTTCGCCAGTGTATCGATTCATACTATGCCTTTGCGTTAGAGGTTCGTTGGCCATCGCCTTGTTCAAGGTGGACGTGGTTTTGTAAACTAATTGAGCCACCTTTAATATCACCGCTTGCGGTCACGCTGCCTTGCGTGCTGATATTGCCTTTTGTGGTGCTTGTGCCTGTGGTTGATAAAGAGCCGTCAATATTCACATTACCTTTGATATTGATAGCGGGGCAGTCAATATCAATTTGATTAGCGGCAGTAATACTGGCGGTTTTGATACCTGTCACAACCAATGCACCACTTGATTGGTTGTAAGTGATTTTGGCACCGTCAGCAAATTCAATGACGTGTTCGTCGGGCGATTGGCTTGGGCTATTTTGTGTGTAAAGCCCAACTAATATGCAGGCAGTAGTAAATTCACCGCTAACGGATAACATCACACATTGTTCGCCCACCGTCGGCGGCGACCAAGTTTTGGTTGTACCCGCTCGAAATGTAACGAAGGGTAAAAAATCCGTCAGAATGTCACCGCTCTTTACGCGAGCTCGTGCAGTGGCGTGATTCACTTCAGCGATTACCCCAAAGCGGATAATGTTGTCTAGTTTTCGTTGTAATTCAGCAGACATAGGCATTCACAGTTAAAGAAAATGCCTTATTGTTGGCAATATTGTGCGGTGTGGCGAGTGTGGGAGTGTGTGGAATAGTAGGTAACAAAAAAGGGCTTTCGCCCTTTGATTATGCTCTGTCAATGATTGGGTTTGGAATGTCCCATTCGCGTGGGAACGGTTCGTGTTGTGGAGAAAAAGCGATAATCACGATATGTTCATCTGATATTTTTTGATAATGAATTACAGGTCCTGATGTTTCTCCATTCAAATTTATTTTTAGCCCACTCATAGGACAATATCTAGATCCTTTATTGTAAGGGCCGCAGTGATAATGCCATATTTCGTTTTGTTGATAAACCTCTGTATTTGGAATGTCATTGAGATTATCATCAAGCCAAGATGGTTTATTTTTACCTCTTAATAGTTTCCCTTGTTTAATGGATTGCATAAAATCAAAGATGAGCTGCAATTCTTCATCTGACATGGCTTGAATGTCTTTAAAAAAGGGCGTGTTTAAACGCCCTTCTTGAAATTGTTTCGATAACTCAATCTTCATTTGTTATCCTACATCATCACTGCTTTTTTAAAATCATCAAAAGAATGTGATGATTTGTAGGTGTACCCTGCATCTTCAGATTTGCGATAAAGGCGTGATAACACTACTTCATCTGATTGTTGCTTGTATTTTTCTGATTTCATCATATTGCAAAGCGTGTGCATTTTATTGCTGAATGATTGTAGCGTTGTTGATAATTCTGGAGTTTTATTATTGACCATAATATTGTTAGCTAGATCATCATATTTATTAATTTTGCTTTCTAGTCTCAGAACGTCACTTAAATCAATATAGCTTAATGATTCTGCCGTAATTGACGCAATAACAAAATCAGTGATAGCAGAAACAGCTTTCACCATATCAATAATCTTTTCTATGTCTTGTTGATTGATCGATTTATTTTCATCTGTTTGAACACTGAAAATATTGACTGTGTGTGTAGTGTGACGAACAGGATGATTTATCGCCAATGGCGCAATAAATAACGCAGACATTGCCACGGTTTTTAATTGCTTAAAAATTGGCGCAAAACTTTCAAAAATAGGATTTAATGATAGATTTGTCATAAGTCACCAAAGAATAAAAGTTTGCGAAGTTTACAACTTTTTGAAGAAATATAAAACTATTTTCTACAATGTGCAACAAAAAAGGGCTTTCGCCCTTTTATTTTTTATTACCTAATTGAATAAAATCATCAATACGTTTACGAATATCTTTCATTCGTTGTTGAATGAATTTTTCTTCTTTTGTCCCGAATAAGGTATCATGATCAACCATAAAACGAACCGACACTGTGGTTTGTTCTGGGTTATCTTCATAATTAAATGTTAGCACCACAAGAGGATCATTTTCTTCATAACTTAATCTAGCGTGATATAAACCAATATAATAAGGCGATGCACCATAGGCTAAACTGCTGTCTTTTGCACGTCCGAATAGACGGTCTTTATTTTCAACATAAACTTCAACAAATTCTTGTTGCTGCCATAATGCGATTAATTCAGCGAGATTAGTCGAATGTTTATCAATATCTTGTTCTGTAAATCCCAATGCAAGACTGATTTGCGTAAAAAGATGATGGATTTCGACAAATTTAATATGTTTGCGTTCTAGCATTTAATTGTGTGGCTCTAAGTTGTGCTTTTAAAATGGTTTGAACATTTGCCTTGATTTCTTTGGCATTGTCACCCTTCACACGTTCGCCTTTTATTTGCGATGTGCGGTCAATAATTTCACGAATAAAAGGTGCATTTTCGTTCATTGATACCCTCCTATTTTTCGCCGATCCTAGCACTTCTGTTTACAATAAACAACAAAAAAGGGCTTTCGCCCTTTTATTATGCTCTGTCCCACATTGAACTTCTTGCTCTGGCTTGGCGTTGGTTTTCAATGCGTTGTATTTGTTTTGCCACTTGTTGTGCAATGGCTCGTTCGTCCATGCCTTGTGCGGCATTGATGGTGATATTTACGCTCATTGGTTGGCTGGTTTGCGTCATCATTGGACGAGCAAAAATTGGTGCACGAGTATCAACTTGCACAGGGGCGGCAGTTGCAACGCTGATCCCCAATCCGCCCGCAATAAGTGCTCGTTTGCCGTAATTAAGGGCGTTGAGCGTATTTACACCAAGGCGTGATGTGGCTTCTTTGGTCATCACGTATTCGCCACCGTGGACAATGCCCATGGGTTCATATTTGCCACCGTTTCCAGTGTAGCCGCCTGACCAATTTTGACTCGGTAATTTTTTGCCATTTGAACCAAAGCCAGTGAAATCCTTAAATGATTCCCAAGCACTTCCTGCCGTTTCTTTTGTTGATTGCCAAGCACTTCCTGCCGTTTCTTTTGTTGATTGCCAAGCGTTGCTCGAAGTGTTTTTTGTTCTTTCCCATGCACTAGATACACTATTTTTAATTCCCTCCCAACTTGGCATATTTTCAGAAATCCACTTGATACCATCCATTAATCTTGTTAATGGGGTCAGAATAAACTCAATCGCTTTCGCCATTCCATTTCCGAATCTTTCCCCTGCACTGACTGCAGCATCTAAATCTTCTTTGGTACTTTGTACTGGAGACAATAAATCAGTAAACCATTTCACCGCTTTTTCAATCCAACCGACGACAACACCAAATGCGGTGCCTAGCGGTTGGAATTTTTCAAGGACGGGGGCGAGACCTGATTTTAAACCCTCCCAAAAACCGCCAAAAAAGGCTTTAATAGGTTGCCAGAATTTATAAATTAATGCAGCAACGGACAATAAAGCTATCCCTAGTGGACTGATAGCCAGTGCAATTAATTTTAGCGGAGAAAGTAATCCTCTTAATATTAGCCGCCCTGCAGATGATAAATGTCCTGAAAATTTAGGAATAATTACGTTTAATTTGGATAAGCCTAAAAATAGCCGTGCGGCTGGGTAAAGTATAAAACTTAAAGCAAGGCTTAATGCACCTAATAGACTTAAACTTCCCCCGATTGCAACTGCTGTTTTTGCTATAGTAGAGGTTAATTTAGGATGTTCATCAATCCATGTCTCGATTTTATCAAGCAAATTGCCAACCCCGTCCATTAAGCTAGTCATCGAATCTTTTAAACTGGCTCCTACAGAACTATTTACGTTGAATAAACGATTTTTAAATAATTGCCATTTTGCTGATAAAGTAGTCATTCTGGTTTGAAATTCCCTAGCCATACTATTTTTAGCTTCTTCGCTATTTGCCAGTTCAATTTGTCTGCGCCATTCTTCGGTATTGGCAACAAGCCCTGCTAATTGGGTATTATAATTTCCGCCTGCAATATCGCTAATTACGCCAGCCTGTAAATGTTTAGGCAATTTTTTTATTTTTTCAACAATCATCATTAATGTGCCTTGGGCATCTTTTACCATTGCTTTTTGAATCGCTTTTGGATCTAAACCTAACGCTTTTAGTCCGTTATTAACGGGTTTCATTCTAGTGGCTTTACTTAGACGGTTGAACGTACTTTCGATTGCTTTGGCTGATGTACTGGCTTCGTTTCCTGCCGTTAATAAAGTTGAACCAAGTGCAGCAAGATTCTTTTCACTAATTTTGACTAAATTACCAATTCCTGATGTGTTATTTAGGAAATTAATAATATCTGTCCCCTTTGAAATGGCATTATCATCTAAATAGTTAATAGTATCGGCTAGCTCTTTGGCATCTTTGGTGGTTAATTTAAAGTTTTTCTGTACTTTACCAAATAACTCTACTAATTCATCGGGGTTTTCTGCATCAAATGCTGTTGCCATTTGGGTATTTAAGCGAATAAAATCTTCTAATTCATTTTCCTGAATATCCATTCTCGCTGCAGCAGTAACCATGTCACCAATTTGATTTGTGGTAAGAGGTAATTCAGTTGAAAGCTATTTAATCTTGTTTTTCCATTCATCGTATTTAGGGGTAAATTGCCCAAATTTGTCTTTTAGCCCTGGAACTTGGCGAGCAACCCCCGCCATAACATCTTCAAACGACATAAAATCTCGAATGGAATTGACAATTGGTGCAGTCATTGTTGTACCTGCAGCTGTTGCCTGTGCACCAATGATTTGTGCTTTACCACTGATATCTTTAAGTTTCTCAACTTGCCCACGGTATTGATTATAAGCGGCTTGTTTTGCGTTGAGTTTTTTCAATGCGGCTTCTTGATTTTTAATTTGATCCGTCGCACTTTTGGTGTTTTTCTGTAGTTCCCTTTGCTTTTGCGCGAGTTTTTCTGCAGAAATGCCTGATTTTGCTAATTCTTGGCGTGCTTGCTGTAATTTATTTGCTGCATCAATTTGTTCTTGCTTGAGTTTTTTTACCGCACTTTTTGCTTTCTCTACTTCCTTTTGAAATCCTGCAGTAGGATGTTGAGCGTTCTTCATATATTGAGCATAAGATGCGGCTTTTTGTTTTGCTTGCTCTAATTCTTGATTCAGCGAATCTAATTTTGATTTCAATGGGTTGATAGCAGAAGCATATTGTTTCATTGCAGCTTGATGCTGCTTATTTTGCTGATTTAGTTGTCGATGAATCGATTTGCTTTCTTTTAGTTTTGCCGATAGCTCATGAACGCTTTTAGATGCACTGCGAACTGGAGCAGATATTTTATCAATGGCATTTAATAAGACTGTAAGTTGTAAATTATTCATTTTTATTCACTTTCCTATTGACAAGATTAATTATTTAGCTCAATAATCGAGGAAGAAAAGGGGGAAATATGATTGCAATACTTTCATTATTTATTCTGTCTGTTGGCTTACTTGGGCTTGCAATTGGTTTTGGTGTAATTGCAGTGCCTTGGTTTGTTTCTCTGGTCATTGCTGCTCCAGCTATTTTCATTTATATGTTGATGATTGGCTCAGTATTGTGGCTTGTCGAAGTTAATTTTTTTCTCGGTATGGCTGCATTGGTTGTTTATGCCTATTGGATACACATCATTCGCAAACACCTCAAATCTAAAGGCTTAATTTCTCAATAATTAAATCTTCAATCATTTCTAAATCACTATTACTAAAGCCCAGTAATTCACGCTGGGCATATTGCACTTTGAAATCTTTATTGTTAGATGGTCGTGCCGTTAAACCGTATTGATGCACTGCGAACTGGAGCAGATATTTTATCAATGGCATTTAATAAGACTGTAAGCTCTAAATTTTTCATTTTTACCCACTTTTTCTTGACATTTTAGGAATAAGGAACAAATAATGAACAAACTTAACAGGGAGAGAACGATGGAAATTTTTGTTTTGCTCATTGGTTTGCCAATTATTGTTGGTTTACTTATTGCATTTGGTACTGCAGTATTAGCCGCATTTAGTTATATTTTTGTTGGCGCATTATCTTTAGCGATTAATTTCTGGTATATCACGTTAGCAGTAATGCTTGTTTTGCTTGCACCTCTTATTTATTTAAATAGTTGGTTATTTTGGATTTTGGCTGCACTCGTTATTTTCTTTACTGTTGCTTGGTTTTTTGGTGGCGATACCGAACAAATCAAAGCAGAAATTGAACGTAAACGTATTGCTAAAGAGCATAAATTGTAAATTAACCCAATTAAAATTCTTTACCCGCTATAGCTCTAAGCACAAATCTTTCAATCATTTCAATATCTTCTTCCGCAAAGCCCAGTAATTCACGCTGGGCATATTGCACTTTGAAATCTTTATTGTTAGATGGTCGTGCCGTTAAACCGTATTGATGCACTGCGAACTGGAGCAGACATTTTATCAAGGGCATTTAATAAGACGGTAAGTTGTAAATTATTCATTTTTTCGCCTTATTTTTATTGACAAATAAACGTATGATTGCTAATAATGAAGAAAGAGAATAAGGAGCGGATATGAAAAACAAAAGAACATCTCGCACGTTGATCATGCTAAACATTGCTATGTGGAGCCTTGTTATTATTTCCACCTGTTTACATTATCAATTTAATCCTTTTTCATTTATCTGGTTTGATGTTATCGCACCAGTTGGTCATTTTTTTGCAGTCGTTTTTTCTGCTTTATCTAGTTTTACTGTTTCAATGTATGAACTTTTTAAACCAGAAACATTTTGGGGGTGGGTATGGTTTGTAATGTTTGTCGTGCCAATCATTTGTTTGCCTCTTTATGTGGTTTTATTGGTATTGTTTGCTGGTAAACTTTCACATCATGATACGGTGGTTCCACCTTCTTATTTAAAGTAATTAGCTTTTGCTAATTTGTTCTATCACCAATTCATTCAGCATTGATAAATCCTGTTCTGAAATGCCCAATAGTTCCCGTTGGGCGTATCTCACTTTAAAATCCTTTTCTTTTGATGGTCGTGCCGTTAAACCATATTGATGCACTGCAGCAATGGCAGCACTTGAGCCATTAAACCCCACTGAAACTTCGTTACCATTTGACCGCACTTTTAAATGACGGGCGGTGCGGAGTTTGGCGAACATGGCTTTGCGTTTGATTCGCCCTTTCTTTTTGCCAAATTCTTTACGTGGTTTTCTCGGTTCAAAGGCTGAACCATCGGGATTTTGTTGGCGTGCAATTCGGTTCGATTGGCTTTTTCGTAAGGCTTGCCCGATTTTTCGCCCAAGCTGTCTGCGAGCCTGTGGAGAAAGATTGGCAATAAGTGCGGTCAATTTTGCCTGAACTTCTTCGACTGTTGCCATTAGACTGTATCCCCCTCAAAAATTGGCGAATCCCTGTTTTCCAAATAGACTTTTACTCGGTTTGGTTCATCCCATACGGGTTCTTTTGCGTAATGGATCTGCACGTTATTCCCGTCTTTTTTCGACACGACACGCTCAGTGAGTTGGATTTCAAAACTAATATCTGCGGTGTTGTTATTGTTGTAATCTATCTGGAATTTAAATGCGTTCTCTCGAATTTGTGGATTTTCTAATATTTCAGGTTGATTTGTGCGGAGGTAAGCCATCATTGGCACAATCAAGGTGGCAATATCGCCTGCATAATCAGTCACTACAACATTGAGTGTGTAACGATATTCAAAACTAAATGATGCGGCTCCCGTTGCGACGATTTGCCCACCGTCCACATAAAGTTGTAGATGGTCGGGATTTTTTACAAAATCGGGATGGCTTTGTTCAAGGATTTTGCGCAGTTGGTTGGGCTTTTTCATTTTGCGTATCTCTGCAAATTAATGGTCGGTTGTCTTTATCTACGGCAACAATCAAATGTCCAGTGTCCGTCATCAAATAGCCTACTTGATGAATGCATACTTCTGTTATTCTTCCGTCAGGATAATTTGAATATTTACCAAATGGACCATCTCTAAATGGCACGGTGTAGGTATTTGCTAAACAAGGCAATGCGGCAGCGATAGCAAGGAAAAGTGTGGTTCTTCTCATTTTCTGAAATTCCGTTGTTGTATTTCAAATCTTTGTTGGCAAGTCACGCAACGTGTTACGCCTTGAATCATTTGTCTGCGCTTTTCTGGGATGGGGGCATCACAATCTTCACAATAAAGGCGACTTACTGCTTTAAAAGTGCGGTGTTTTTTGAGGGCGATTTCGCGTTGCATTTCTTCAAGCTGTTGTGCTCGGTCGAATTGATCTGTCATGGCTGTTCCTTTTTATTAAATTCATCTATGCATTTTTTTAAACTTGAGTTCTCGATAATGCACAAATCAAGGTGGTGTTGTGTCTGTAAATAGGCTTCGGCTAATTCGCCATTGGTGCGAATTTGTGGCGAATACGCACTGCACTCTGTGGTTTGTGGACAAAGAATCGGTGATTTAATGACTTCCTGCTGAGTTGAGCACGCGTTTAACATCATCAGGCAAAGGGCGGTTAGCCCAATCTTGGTTTGATTTAAGTACATTTTTTAAATCCTGTGTTTGTTGATTTTGGTTTGCTTTGAGGTTGTTTACGGCTTGGATTAGCTGTGCTTGCTGTTCGGCAAAATTTTGAACGCTATGATTTAACTCAATGTAAGCGTTTTGCCATTTCAGTTTTAGCTGTTCTTCTTTGAGCATTTCTTTTCGCCAATAATTAGCCTTAAATCCCAGAAAAACAATGAGGAGTACAAGCAGTATTGGCCCGATAAGGAAAATGCCTCGTTCTTTGGCGGTTAAGAAATTAAACATAGGTTTTTCTCCTTTTGACGGCGTTCAATTAATCCTTTTAGCGGTTTTCCTGCTGCATAAATCCAACGTTCGAATTGACCGCACATGGCTTTGCTGTAGCCTTGGCGTGCCATTTTAAAAAGTGAGCTATTTTTTAATTTGCCGCATCCTACGTTAAAGGTGATGGAGACGAGGGCATCAAATGCACCTTGTGGCATGGTTTTCCCGTTGGCATATTGATTAACGCATTTTTCTGATTGTTTAATGCCTTTTACGTATAATTCGGCAATTTCTTGCAAGGTGTAAATTTTATTGCGGTCAATTTTTTCAACGGCATCGGTTATGCCTATGCCGACTGTTAAAACATCGGCAGGGCATTGATAGGGCTTTTTCATACAACCTTCTGCATTGCCAATCAGTAACAAGCCTTTTTCGGATGTTCTAATTTCATTTCCATGAGAGGCAATCACAAGTCCAACAACGGCGGATATGGCGCAGATGTATTTGGCGGAACGTTTAATCATGATGATGGATCCGTTGTTTGAGTTCTTTTTCTTTTAATTCAAAATCTTTTTTCTTGTAATACCAATTTACAAGAAAGGTGGCGACACCAATCACAATACCTGTAATCGATGCGACATCAGCCCAATTTACATTTGAGAACATATCGGCAATGCGTCCAATTAAGAAGGCGAATATTCCTGATGTGTAAGATGCTTTTGATGGTGCGTCGTGCATATCAGCTCCAAAGTTGAATTGTGTCATTTGCTACACTGATTTTTTCTGTATCGGCATCTGGCAATATGACAGGGGTACCAATGGGAATAATGGGCTTATCCATTAAATGCGGATTGAGTTCGCATGTTATTTCGAGCAAGCCTTCACTTCGTCCAAAATGTCGATAAAGAATGGCATCTAAATTGTCATTTTGTTGTGCGTAAACTTGCATTAGATTAACTCCGCATCGACGCGTTTTCTGCCCAATATGTCGCTAATCGCAAAGCGAGCATCACGACGTAATTCATCAATGCTGTCTTTGAGTTGCGCCATTTTCTTTTCGCCATCGTTAGTGCTGTCATAGCTTGCATAGCGTTCATAAAGGTTTGCCAGTGCCAAGCAACTTACCGCACGTTTATAGCGATAAATCAGTACGCTTTCGCCATTGATTGATGGGGCGATGATTTGTTCTAAACTGTCACGTTTGCTTTGCGTTTTAAACGTGGAGAGTTCGGCATTGACACTTGCCATGCCCTCAATTAAGGCATCTTGTAAACGTTGTGTAGTAATGGTGCCGTCTGCACGGTATTGATTACGAAATTGGGAAAGTGACATATCGGGGAAGAAACCATCATTACTGATAATGTCATCTGACGTATCGTAATCATTTAACTGTTGCTGCACTTCGCCCATTTCATAATCAGGGGCCAGTTTGACTGATATTGCGCCGTCGCTCATTGATTTACCCTTATAAAAAAAGTCGGGTGAGGATTAAATTAAGCACGGCCAATAAATCCGTCAGAATTTGACCGCACTTTTAATCCGCCCGACGGCTGCGTGGTTTGCTCGGTTTATATTCTTTCTTGTTTGTGCAAGAAAGAACCAAAGAACACACCCCGATTAAATCGCTTTTCTGCCCTTTGTTGTCATTTTCTTAACGGAAAATTTTTAACTCGCTACGCTCAAACAAGAAAAATTTTCCTAAAAATGCCAAGTCGGTCAGGCGATTTAGACGGGGCATTAAAACAACATCAACATTCAGTCGCTGATAATTGTTTTTTTAGTTTCTTGATGTCGCCTTTCACGCCAATTTTTTGATCTAAACCCAAAGCACGTTCTAAATATGCCAGTGCTTGCTCAGGGTGTTTTTCAACCAATAACAAACCCAATTCACGCAATAATCGCGCTCGGCTTTCATCTGGCATATCGCAATCGGCGGTGATGCGTTGGACTTGCTCTAAGTAAGCCACTTCGAACGGTTTATTGGCAGCTTGTGCGGCTTTGGCTTGGTCGGCAAATTCTTCTGCTAACAAGGTGCCAAGTGTTCGAGTGAATGGCTCGGGCAAGCGTAAATCATGAAATACGGCATAATCGGCAATTTGTAAGGCGAGATGATATTCGCCACAGTCAATCGCCCACACGCACCATGTCATCAAGACATTATCTTGTTTACCACTTCCGACCGATAACGCCCCTTCAATCCATGGTAGATAGTCAGGCAAAATTTGCTTTTTAAATGCGCCTTTGCGTTCCGTCGATTGGATGTTTTTCAAATCCTTTCGATGGCGAGCAAGAATACGGCACATTTTTTCATATTCCGTAAAGTCGCTTAGATCTTCGGTTTCTGCCGCATTAGCGATAGCGGCAGAAACTTCCAGAAAGTGGCGTTTAGTTGGGCGCATAATTGATTCCGTTATGCAGCCACTGGCGAAATAGGCGTAGGTGCTTCAAGAATGGTGATATTTTTCGCCATGGCGACTGCCTCGTAGTTTTCCACAACATAGGCTTCGTTTGACGATAAATAATCTTCCACACGATTGCGTTCTGGTACATCTTTTAAGTGACGACGTACTTTGCCTTCCTGCACGTAGATTGACAAGTTATCAAGCGATGTGACTAACACTGTGCCTTTCGGGAAGAATGGGACAGATACGGCTTGTAACCCACCCACACGTTTTTGGCTAATGACGGTATCGCCTGCCAAAATTTCGCTTGGTTTTTCTTGGTTGATTAATGGGAAGTATTTATCGGCTAATAAGTCGCTACCCATAATTGCAACCAGTTTTGTATCGTCACGGTATTGCGCTGGAATGAAATCTTCTTTTAATGCAAAGACAAGGGCATCAAGATTTTTATAGGTTTTACCTGCGCCGATTTCGATTTTGCCACTGCTTTCTTCAATTTCTTTTAACACACGGGCTTTGGCTTTATCTTCGATTTGGACTAACCAACCCTTATTCACATCTTGCAATAATGGATTTAAGGTACGGTTTGTGGTTGTTGCTGCACTTGTGCCATTCCAACCGATCATGATACGGTCTAATGCAATGCGTTCTGCTTTGAGTTTGCCCACACGTGCGGCAAAATCAGGGAATTTCGCCCAACTGTCTAAGGTTGGATAATTTAAATGTGTGTCAAAGTTGGTTTGTTCGCAAGAATAGGTGTTTTCTTGCAAGCTGTGAATATCAGTGGTTTCACGTGCTTTGGTGTTGGTGTCGGTGCGACTTGCCACTGGTGAAAGCACACCTAAACGCAATGCAGAACCTTTCATTTCTTGCACCATCACTACATTGATGCGTTTCAAGAAATCAGAACTTTCAAGCACAGCATTTTCTAATTTTTGTTGAATAGTTGGCTCAACGGTAAACTGACCACCATTTGCGATAAAAGCAACATCTTCGCCGTTATCTTGTGCAACACCAGCAAGGTAAGTATTAAATTTTTGTTTGGTAAATTTATTCATTGGTTTTTTCCTAAGATAAATTAAAAGAAGCGGCCGTCAGTTTCAGGTTGTTCACCGTAAACTAAAGGGCGAGGATTTTCGGGTTCAACAGGCTTTTGGAGTTCTGCGAACGTTGCTTGGATTTCTGCATTACTTGCTTTCATTTCTTCGATTTCGGCTTTTTGTTTGGCTAAATCGTCAGAAAGTGCGGTTAATTTTTCCAAGGTTTCTTTGGTTTGCTCGGCTAAAAGCTCAATGGCTTGTGTTTGATCAGAAAAGCGTTCATCGTCTGATTTTTCTTTTTTCGCAAACAAGCCTTTGATTTTTTCAAAGATGCTTTGTGTTTCTTCCACAAATTCCAATTCAGTTTCAACGGCTGCAGTGAAAATGTTATCGGCTTTTTCTTTGCGGTTGTTGAGAGGATTTGCGCTTGCACCGGCAGAAAATACCAACATTTCTGTGCCAAGACTTGCAGGATTGTCCGTTACAGCCAAACCGACTAAATAGGCTTCACCTGTGTCAGCAAAATTTGGATCGCACTCAATAGAGGTGTAGATTTTCTGACGGTCTTTATTGAGTTTGATTAAATCGTCCGTTGGGTCGATTTGAGCCAGTAATTGCAATTTACCTTCAGCATTTTCTTCCGTTTTTAAACCAATCACATCACCATAGCATTTTGAGTGCGGATCATCGTTCCACATATAACGCCATTTAATGTGTTCAAGATTAACGCGTGCACCGTATTTTTTCGGGTCATAATTTGCCGCCATTTCTGAAATCCAGTTGCGCTGAATAGTGCGTCCGTCTGTGGTTGCGCCTTCTGTCGCCACAACCACCCATTTAGATTTTTTTGCCATTGCTTATCCTTTGGTTGGTTTGATTCAATGATTGTCGCTATTCTGAAAGGTTTAATTTTGGTGGTCTATGAGTTGCTTTTGTTGTATGCCGATTCACAGAGCAAGCGGAAAGACTAACATTCGCCCCCTTTCTATTATGCGGTTGTAAATAGAAAGGATTAGGAATGGACGAACAAGTTATTAATCAACCTTCCCCCGAAGTGACAGTGGAAATCAAACGTAAAGCACAGCAGATGTATTTCAGTGGTTATAAAATCGCTGAAATTTCACGCCAGTTAAATACTCCTGCCTCAACAATTGCCAGTTGGAAAGACAGAGAAAAATGGGACGATATTGCGCCTGTTGGTCGGGTTGAATTGGCATTAGAGACAAGATTGAATTTGCTGATTGCGAAAGAAGAAAAGAGCGGTTCAGATTACAAAGAAATTGATTTGCTCGGTCGCCAAATGGAAAGAATGGCGAGAGTGAAAAAGTATTCTTTTGGTGACGGTAATGAAGTAGATTTAAACCCGAAACTGGCGAACCGCAACAAGGGCGAACGGAAGAAAGCCGAACCCAATGCCATTGATCAGGAACAAGAGGAATTGCTGATAAATGGCTTTCTTGATGGGATGTTTAATTATCAACGTATTTGGCACAAGGCGAAAGAACACCGCATCAGAAATATTTTGAAAAGCCGACAAATCGGGGCGACTTACTATTTTGCCCATGAAGCCTTTATTGATGCTTTGACGACGGGGCACAATCAGATTTTCTTATCAGCCAGTAAAAAACAAGCCTTACAGTTTCGCTCGTACATTGTGAATTACGCCAAGCAAACGGCAGATGTAGATTTAAAAGGCGAAACCATCAAATTGCCAAATGGGGCAGAATTGATTTTCCTTGGCACGAACTCCGCTACGGCTCAATCCTACCACGGCAATTTGTATTTCGATGAAGTGTTTTGGGTGCCTAAATTTGATGTGATGCGAAAAGTGGCATCAGGTATGGCAGCACAAAAAATGTATCGCCAAACTTATTTTTCCACGCCGACCACAATTGCACACCCTGCTTATGCGTTCTTTTCAGGCAAGGCGTTTAATCGCAATCGTGCGAAATCAGAAAAAATCGAAATCGATATTTCTCACGAAAACTTAAAGAGCGGAAAACTTTGTGCCGACCGTCAATGGAAGCAGATTGTGAGTATTTATGATGCAATGGAAGGTGGGTGCAATCTATTCAATATTGACGACCTAATCGCAGAAAACAGCAAAGAAGAATTTGAACAATTGTTTTTGTGTCAATTTGCCGATGATAACAGTTCTGCTTTCAAGTTTTCGGACTTACAACTTTGCCAAGTGGATAGTTTGGAAGAATGGCACGATTATAAGCCATTTTATCAACGTCCATTCGGCAATCGTGAAGTGTGGTTAGGTTATGACCCTGCTTTTACTGGCGACCGTGCAGCATTAGTGATTGTTGCACCGCCGAAAGTAGAAGGGGGCGATTATCGCGTTTTACATAAACAAACTTTTCACGGTATGGATTACGAAACACAAGCAAGCCGCATTAAGCAGTTTTGTGATGATTACAATGTGACTCGCATCGTGATTGATAAAACGGGTATGGGGTCGGGCGTTTATCAGGAAGTGAGAAAGTTTTATCCAATGGCGCAGGGCCTAGAGTATAACGCCGATCTTAAAAATGAAATGGTGTTAAAAACACAAAACTTAATTCAGAAACGTCGCCTTAAATTTGATAGTGGTGACAATGACATCGTGAGTAGTTTTATGACCGTGAAAAAACGCATTACTGGCACAGGGAAAATTACTTATGTTTCGGACCGTTCGGAAGATGCAAGCCACGGCGATTTATCATGGGCAATTATGAACTGCATTTTAAATGTGCCTTATGGTTTAGGCGGCGATGTATCAAGCAACAAATCAACAATATTTACCTTTGAATAGGATAACCCAATGAGCAAAAAAACAAAAAAATCCACCGCACTTTCTACTGGAAATCAAGCACAGGCGTTCAGCTTTGGAGAGCCTATTCCAGTGATTGACCGTGCAGAAGTACTGAATTATTTCGAAAGCGTGGTGATGTATGAAAAATATTACAATCCGCCAATTAATTTAAGTTACTTGGCTAAAGCGTTAAATGCCTCAGCCCATCATAACAGTGCGATTACGGTGAAGAAAAACATTTTACTTTCAACGTGCAAAACAACCGCACTTTTACCTCGAACCCAATTAGAAAAACTGGTGCAAGATTACTTGGTCTTTGGTAATGCTTATGTTGAGAAAACTGTAAATTCCTTTGGTAAGGTTGTTTCGTTAAAATCCTCTCTTGCTAAATATATGCGTGTCGGTGTTGAAACAGGTGTGTTTTATCAGATTGTGAATGGTTTTGATGAATATGAATTTAAAAAAGGTTCTGTCTTTAACTTGATTAATCCCGATGTGAATCAAGAGATTTATGGTGTGCCAGAATATTTGGCCGCACTTCAATCTGCTTTTTTAAATGAAAGTGCCACATTGTTCCGCTGTAAATATTATCTGAATGGCGCGCATGCAGGTTCGATTATTTACATGACTGATCCAACACAAAACAAAGACGACATTGAAGCAATCAAAACACAAATCCGACAAACAAAAGGCACTGGCAACTTTAAGAATTTGTTTGTGTATATTCCAAACGGAAAGAAAGATGGGATGCAAGTTATTCCATTGTCTGATGCTATCGCCAAAGATGATTTCCTAAACATTAAGAACGCAAGCCGTGATGATGTGTTAGCTGCGCACCGTGTGCCACCGCAACTAATGGGCATTGTGCCTAATAATACAGGCGGTTTTGGTGACGTTGAAAAGGCAACGCGAGTGTTTTTTATCAATGAGATAATCCCATTGCAAGAACGATTGAAAGAAATTAATAGTTGGATAGGGGAAGAAGTGATCACATTCTCCGATTACAAATTGCTAAATTAGATCCTTTTCAAAAATAAACAGCCCGCAGAAATTCGGGTTTTTTTTTGCTAAAAGAGCTGTTTTTGTCCTGTATAGTATTAGCACTGTCCCAGTGTATTATATCAAATCAATCAATATGACAAATCTTAAATCCTTATTTCAGCTCGATTTTTCGCCCAATTGTACGCATGAAAAATCGCAGTCAAACCCTCGCCACGCCCGCACACTAAAGATGTCGATTTCAACGCAATTTTAGATCCTTGCCGAAGTCTTTTCAGATCTACCGACATTCAGATCCTTATTATCAAATTCTTTAACGCAAAATTACTCAAGTAAATGCAAATTTTGATGATATAATCATTGTCCCTAAAAGGCAAAAAATCATCTGAATTGGCGTCTTGTTTTTTATGGTAGTAAGCTTGGTAGTAAGCTATTTTTAACTATTTAATATATCTTTTAAAAACAAAGTGATATTTATCTAGATCAGCTTTCCCCAGCAACGCTAAGCCATTGATTCTAATATGATCAAATTGATTAATCCAATGTCACAATGTTCTGCTGGTAAGTTGAAAATGCCTGCAGGGAAATCAACAATTTTTACTATTTTGAAGATAAAACTCGATGACTTGTTGCTTGAAAAAAAATTGTATTTGGTCATAAAAAATCTGCACCTTAGTTGGTTATTTAATCCAACTTTTGGAGTGCAGATCAAAAGTGCGGCCAATTTTTTTAGAATTCTTTTGAAATTAAACTTTCGGCTAATTGCAAATCAAGTGTGGAGTCAATATCAATGGAACGATAAGTTGGCATTAAATAAAAACGCATTGGCGCAATAAAAAAGCGTTTTTCTTCAAAGAGACTTTCGATGTCATTAATATAAATTGCGCCATTTGCACGATAAGATTTGGGTAATTTTTGGCGAGGGGCTTCAAAATCCGTTAATTCATGAATAGGCTGAACTTCGGTACCTTCTAAAGTGAAGGATTTATAAGGATGATGCTCACATTCGCAAGCTGAAACCACTGATTTATATTTGCCGCCAAGGAAAATTTCCATTGCATTACGAATATCTAAAGCATTACGCAATGGGCTGGTTGGTTGCAAAAGTACAGCGGTGCCTTGTGAAATATTAAGTGTTTCTAAGCAATGCAAAATCGCATCAATGGTGCGTGTATCACTTTGCGCCAAACTTTCAGGGCGTGCCACTGGTTTTGCGCCGTATTTTGTGGCCTCTTTTAAAATATTTTCGCCATCTGATGTCACCACAATTTGATCAAACATACCCGATTCTTGCGCTGCCAAAATCGCTCGCCCCACCAAAGAAACGCCCCCCACAAGCTGTAAATTTTTATCTTTAATTCCTTTAGAACCCGCTCTCGCAGGAATAATTGCAATTCTTGTCATTATTTTCACCCTCTGTGATAAAAGTGCTGACTATTCTAGAATCTTTCCCTTGTTTTAGCAAAAACTAATCTTTAATATGGCACCACATTTTTGTTTAACAAAGAGGAAATAAAATGACTCAACTTACTCGTGAACAAGTTCTTGAACTCTTCCATCAACGCAGCTCAACACGTTATTACGACCCAACAAAAAAAATCAGTGATGAAGATTTTGAATGTATTTTAGAGTGCGGTCGATTATCGCCGAGTTCTGTAGGCTCTGAGCCTTGGAAATTTTTAGTGATTCAAAATAAAACCTTACGCGAAAAAATGAAACCTTTTAGCTGGGGAATGATAAATCAGCTTGATAATTGCAGTCATCTTGTGGTAATTCTTGCGAAAAAAAATGCCCGTTATGATAGTCCGTTTTTTGTGGATGTAATGGCGCGCAAAGGCTTGAACGCAGAGCAACAACAAGCCGCCCTCGCAAAATACAAAACCCTGCAAGAAGAAGATATGAAATTACTGGAAAGCGACCGCACTTTATTTGATTGGTGCAGTAAACAAACTTATATCGCCCTTGCAAATATGCTTACTGGAGCTTCAGCCCTTGGCATCGACTCTTGCCCAATTGAAGGTTTTCATTACGACAAAATGAATGAATGCCTCGCCGAAGAAGGATTATTCGATCCTCAAGAATATGCGGTTTCTGTCGCCGCAACCTTTGGCTATCGCTCACGCGATATTGCGAAAAAATCCCGTAAAACGTTGGATGAAGTGGTGAGATGGGTGGGGTAAAAATCCCATTAAAAAAGGGCTGCAAATGCAGCCCTATCTTTTTTGATTATTTCACTTCTTTAAATAAAATCTCGCTTGGGATTACGGAACCTTGCCAGTAAAGTTCTGTAGAGACTTTTTCTGCAAGTTGTAAGAACGCTTGTGAAATTTCATTTTCAGGCACTCGCACAACGGTCGGGTTGCCTGCATCTAAATCTTCACGGATACGAATATGCAGAGGAAGTTGAGCTAATACTTTCACATTGTATTTTTCCGCCATTTTCTCTGCTCCGCCTGTGCCAAAAATTGCTTCGTGATGACCGCACTTACTACAAATATGCATCGACATATTTTCCACAACGCCTAACACTGGTACGGATACTCGCTCAAACATTGAGATACCTTTCACTGCATCAAGCAGAGCAATATCTTGTGGAGTTGTCACAACCACTGCACCAGTCACAGGGATTTGTTGTGATAAGGTAAGTTGAATATCGCCAGTGCCAGGAGGCATATCGATAATAAGATAATCTAAACTATCCCATAGGGTTTCATTTAATAATTGGCTTAATGCACTACTCGCCATTGGGCCACGCCAAATTGTTGCGCTATCTTCATTCATTAAAAAGCCAATGGAATTTGCAGATAAACCATGTGCTTTAATTGGGGTAATGTGTTGATTATCTGGCGAAGTCGGGCGTTGATCCGCTGCACCTAACATGTGTGGAATAGAAGGACCATAAATATCCGCATCTAAAATCCCAACACGTGCGCCTTGTGCTTGTAATGCTAAAGCTAGATTAACGGAAACCGATGATTTCCCTACGCCGCCTTTACCAGAACTCACAGCAATAATATTTTTCACACCTTTTACAGCAGGTTGATTATTTGCACGTTTAAGTGTGGCGATTTGATAAGCCACCGCCCATTTAATTAATTTACAATCTGTTGCTTTCAACAACGCATCTGAAACCGCTTGTTTTAACTGTTCTGCACCAGAATTCCATGCAAAAGGCAATTTCAATTCAATACGTAACGTATCACCGCCCTTTTCCACTTTTTTCAAAGTATTAAGCACAATCAGATCCTTTTGCAGAGTTGGATGCTGAAATTGTTGAATAATCTGCTGAACTTGGTTTTGCTGGTCGGCAGTCAAATTATCAGAAAAGTAGGTTGCCATAATAACTTCCTGTTTAGTAGAGTAAATTTGTCGGGCATATTTAATCACGGAAAGTGTGGTATGTTAAGTTAAAGTTTTTCAAACTAGAAAAAATCCCCTATTTAAAGTAAGATAAGCACAATTTTTGTATGCTAAAAAAGAGAATAATAAATGACAACTCAACCCCGTAAAATTTTAGTCACTTGCGCCTTGCCTTATGCCAATGGGGCAATTCATTTAGGCCATATGTTAGAACATATCCAAGCGGATATTTGGGTGCGTTTTCAACGTATGCGTGGCAATAAAATCCATTTTGTCTGTGCAGACGATGCGCACGGCACGCCGATTATGTTGAATGCTGATAAACTTGGCATTACACCTGAAGAATTAATTGCTAAAGCAAAAGCCGATCACATTCGTGATTTTGCAGGTTTCAATATTAGTTTTGATAACTATCATTCCACTCACAGCGAAGAAAACAAACAGCTCACTGCAGAAATTTACAATAAACTCAAAGCCAATGGCTTTATTAAGAGTAAAGTTATTTCTCAGTTATTCGACCCTGAAAAAAATATGTTCTTGCCTGATCGTTTTGTGAAAGGCACTTGCCCGAAATGCAAAGCAGAAGATCAATATGGCGATAACTGCGAAGTGTGTGCTTCTACTTATAGCCCAATGGATTTAATTAATCCTCGTTCAGCTGTTTCTGGCACAACACCTATCGTAAAAGAATCTGAACACTTTTTCTTTGACTTGCCTGCATTTGAAGGGATGTTAAAAGAATGGACTCGTTCTGGCTCACTTCAATCTGAAATTGCGAATAAAATGCAAGAATGGTTTGAGAGCGGTTTACAACAATGGGATATTTCACGTGATGCACCTTATTTCGGTTTTGAAATTCCCGGCGCAAAAGATAAATTCTTCTATGTTTGGTTAGATGCGCCAATCGGCTATATGGCTTCATTCAAAAATCTATGTGAGCGTGAAGGCATTGATTTCAACGAATTTTGGGCTGAAGGCAGCGATGCGGAGCTTTATCATTTCATCGGTAAAGATATCGTTTATTTCCACAGCCTATTCTGGCCTGCAATGCTTGAAGGCAGTGGCTATCGTAAACCGACTAATGTGTTCGCTCATGGCTATGTCACGGTGGATGGGGCGAAGATGTCAAAATCTCGCGGCACATTCATTCAAGCCAGCACTTATTTGAATCATATCGATCCTGAATGTTTGCGTTATTACTATGCAGCAAAATTAAATGATCGCATTGAAGATTTAGACTTTAACCTTGAAGATTTCGTACAACGTGTAAATACAGATATCGTAAACAAATTAGTGAATTTAGCTTCACGCAATGCAGGTTTTATTGCGAAACGCTTTGAAGGCAAACTTGCGGATAAACTGGAAGACGAAGCATTATTTGCAGAATTTACCGCTCAAGCCGAGCAAATCGCCGCTTATTACGAAAGCCGTGAATACAATAAAGCCATTCGTGAAATTATGGCATTAACGGATAAAGCCAATAAATATATTGATGAAAAAGCCCCTTGGGTAATTGCAAAAGAAGAAGGCAAAGAGGCAGAATTGCAAGCCGTATGTTCAATGGGTATTGAGCTTTTCCGCGTATTGATGTCTTACTTAAAACCCGTTCTTCCAAAACTAGCAGAACGTGCAGAAACCTTCTTACAAGCTGAATTACGTTGGGATAATATTCATCAACCATTGCTTGGTCATACCCTTGCACCGTTTAAAGCCTTATTCTCTCGTTTAGAGAAAAAACAAATTGATGCCGTTGTGGAAGAAACCAAAGCCTTATTTGCAGCAGCCAATAAAGCCGCTGAAAAAACAGAAGCAAAACCAACCGCACTTTCTACCGTTGAACCTATTGCTGAAACCATCACGATTGATGATTTCGCCAAACTTGATATGCGTGTAGCAAAAGTACTGAAATGCGAAGCAGTGCCAGAATCTAATAAACTTTTACGTTTTGAATTGGATCTTGGTGATCATACTCGTCAAGTCTTCTCTGGCATTAAAGCGGCTTACAATAAACCTGAAGAATTAGAAGGTCGTTTTGTGATTATGGTGGCAAACCTTGCACCACGTAAAATGAAATTCGGCGTGTCTGAGGGAATGATTCTATCCGCAGGAACAGGCGGTAGTGACTTATTCTTACTTTCTGCTGATAGCGGTGTCACTGCGGGCATGCAAGTAAAATAATCAATTCAATCTAAATGAGGGCAACATTACGTTGCCCTTTTATTTTCTTGTTGAAAATAGGTGACTTATAACCTACTATAACACTCAACTATTTATCTGTTTGGAGAATATTATGAAAAACGAATTAATTTGCTATAAACAAATGCCAGTTTGGACAAAAGACAACTTGCCACAAATGTTCCAAGAAAAGCACAACACAAAAGTCGGCACTTGGGGAAAATTAACTGTATTAAAAGGCAAACTCAAATTTTATGAGCTAACCGAAAATGGCGATGTTATTGCCGAGCATATTTTTACCCCAGAAAGCGAGATTCCTTTTGTTGAACCTCAAGCATGGCATCGTGTTGAAGCTCTTTCTGATGACCTAGAATGTACCCTAGGTTTCTATTGCAAAAAAGAAGATTATTTCAGTAAAAAATACAACATGACTGCCATTCACGGCGATGTGGTGGATGCAGCAAAAATTATCTCGCCTTGTAAAGTATTAGATTTAGGTTGCGGACAAGGGCGTAATTCACTTTATTTAAGTTTATTAGGCTATGATGTGACCTCTTGGGATCACAATGAAAACAGCATTGCCTTTTTAAATGAAACCAAAGAGAAAGAAAACCTTAATATTTCTACCGCACTTTACGACATTAACGCCGCCAACATTCAAGAAAACTATGATTTTATTGTTTCAACGGTGGTGTTTATGTTCTTAAATCGTGAACGTGTGCCGTCAATCATTAAAAATATGCAAGAACATACCAATGTTGGCGGATATAACTTAATCGTTGCTGCAATGTCCACTGATGATGTGCCTTGCCCACTTCCATTCTCTTTCACTTTTGCTGAAAACGAATTGAAAGAATATTACAAAGATTGGGAATTCTTAGAATATAACGAAAATATGGGCGAATTACACAAAACCGATGAAAACGGCAATCGCATTAAAATGAAATTTGCCACCATGTTAGCGAGAAAGAAATAACCCGCTAATTTAAAAAATCACCGCACTTTGTCATCACCCAATATTAGAAAATATCTTTGGCTTTGCGAAGTGCAGTAAATTCTTCAAGTGTTTTTGCTTGTAAAAACGGATTAATTTCTCGCTCAAGTTTTAAGGTTGTTGGCAAACTCGGTTTATTTTCAGCCCGTTGTGTTTCAACAAAAATACGTTGTTTTTCTACCGCACTTTTTTCCACCAACACAGTTTCCGCAAATGCTAAATTCCCCAAGGTATATTCATGAGCTGGGCAAACAATCGTCTCGTCAGGCAATGTATTCAAACGCTGCAAACCTTCAAACATCTGCGCATAATTGCCTGTAAAAACACGTCCGCAACCTGCAGAAAATAACGCATCACCACAAAATAAATGATTATCTACTAAAAAACTAACGTGCTGTTTAGTGTGTCCCCCCGTCGGAATGACATCAATTTGATAATTTGCGGTAAGGATCTTCCCTTCGTTCACAATTTGAGTCGCACCTTTTTTCTCACATTCTTGCGGCCCATAAATCGGCACTGTTGGATAACGTTTTTTAAATGCCGACACACCTTGTGTATGATCATCATGTTCGTGAGTAAGCAACACCGCTTCAATCGTTGCGTTTTGCTTCTCTAGCCATGCAAACAGCTTGTCCGTTTCAGGCAAATCGACAATAATAAGCGGCAGATTTTCTCGTTGATAAAGCCAAATGTAGTTATCATTCAGCGCAGGTAAAGCAAATAACATAATCGTCCTTTTAATTAGTGATAGAAAAATAAATTGATTCCACTTGAAACATTAGATGCGATCCACATTCCACCAAATCAACGCCCATTTTTTCTGTCCGTGAGAAATGGGTTCGTTATTGGCTTGTTTACGATCGTAAAAGGCTTTCAAACCTTGTTTTTCTTTTTCGGAAAGCTCGCCTAAAGAAAACTCCACCGAGGCTAATAAATCCTCGTAGCTTTCACCTTGAAAACAACCCGATTCCGTTTCAATAAAATTCAAATTTGCCTGAATGCCTTTTTGATACAACCGATTGAGTAAATAAATATAAGTGGGGAAACCAATATCTTCACGGCCAATTGCCTCAAATACGCCCTCATCTAAGAAATGGCGTTGTGTGACAGAAGTCAAAAACACACGTTTTTTCGCCTTGGCACAGAGTTTTTCGATCATATCGTCCAAATCGTCCACCAACGTTGAACGAGATGCCAACACTACATCAGCTTGTGGCACATCATCCCAATTATCCGCCCAAGATTTATGAAATGTCGTGAGATGATGCAAACCAAATTTCTGCTTGAATTGTGCCAAACAGTCTAACATTCCATTGCTATAATCTAAGGCATATACGGTTGAGCCTTGTTGTGCGAGCGGCACAGCAAAAGTACCAGGCCCACAGCCAATATCCAACACAGTTTCATCGGTTTGCACATTCATAGCTTGTAATAATTGCTGATTATATGCTGAAGGCTTGCCAACTAAATTCTCTGCCATTTTCACAGCTTTTTTATCCCATTTTATCGGAGGTAAGTTGTAATGATGACAAGCGATTAAGTGTTGTTGATACAGTTCAGCAAAATTGATGTCGTAAATAGTCATAGTGATTTTTCAATGTAATTATTCAAATGTTGATGTAAAAGTTTGGACGAAGTGCGGTTAAAATGGTAAGCGTTTTTTCATTTTAACTTTTTTAAAAACGAGACATTACAACAAATTCTACAGCATCGATATATTAATTCAAATATAACGTAGCAAAAACAGGCAAAATGTTTCTATAATATTTAACGTTATATATTTCCTTATACAGATTTATTTCGTAGAAAAGGATAATTCAATGAAATTTGAAGTAATTTATAAATTTTTCTTAGTGTGGGGACTAGCCTTAAGTTTGCTTTTCGTTGTTGCAAGTGGCATTTCAATGTGGCTAGGATTTCCTTTTAGTCAAGCCTTAGACATTCATCTTTTCTTTGCTGGATTTACCGTATTTGGTTTGTTACTGCATTTTTATAGCCGTAAGAAGAAATGGGTAAAAATCAACACTCAATTTGCCGATCTCATCACAAATAATCGCATGCCTTCTTACTGCAATTTAGATCGCTTGATGATGACTTTCGAACATTTCTCTATTCAACAAATCGCCGAGCAACTTAATCTTTCTCTCCCGATTTTATTAAATGAATTATCGCAAGCTCAAATAAACATAACTGATTCCCACCGCACTTTATGCGAAAACTTTCCTCTCAACGATGAAAAAATTTTCGCCGCAATTACAATTGCCTTAAAAGTGCGGTTCAATCCAACTTTACTTTAACGCCAATCAAATATACGTTAAAAGTGCGGTAGAAAACCCCGAAGTTTTTCGGGATTTATTTTTGCCGAAAAAATCTTGCCCCGCTATTAAAACTCCCCTATTATTCACCGCACTTTTTTCTTATTTAGGAACAAAAATGACAGAACAAACCTTTATTCTCGGCAAAGATGCTGCATTAGAAGATAGTATTGCAAAATTTCAGCAAAAATTGACCGCACTTGGTTTTAATATTGAAGAGGCATCTTGGTTGAATCCTGTGCCAAATGTGTGGTCTGTGCATATTCGCGATAAAGACTGTCCGCAGTGTTTTTCTAATGGTAAAGGGGCAAGTAAAAAAGCGGCGTTAGCCTCTGCCCTTGGCGAATATTTTGAGCGTCTTTCTACTAATTATTTCTTTGCCGATTTCTATTTAGGACAAGAAATTGCAAACGGCGATTTCGTACATTATCCCAATGAAAAATGGTTCCCAATTGAAGACGATGCTTTACTGCCTAATGGCATTTTAGATGATTATTTATTGGATTATTTTGATCCTAATGCCGAGCTTACGCCTGAATTATTAGTCGATTTACAATCTGGCAATTATGATCGTGGGATCGTGGCGATGCCTTATGTTCGTCAATCGGACGAACAAACCGTTTACATTCCACAAAGTATTATTGCCAACCTTTATGTCTCAAATGGCATGTCTGCAGGCAATACGAAATTTGAAGCACGCGTGCAAGGCTTGTCAGAGGTATTTGAGCGTTATGTGAAAAACAAAATTATCGCTGAAGCAATTAGTCTGCCAGAAATTCCAAAATCTGTGATGGATCGCTATCCATCTATTCAGGCTTCCATTGCAAAATTAGAGGAAGAAGGTTTCCTAATTTATGCATTTGATGCTTCACTTGGCGGAAAATACCCTGTTATTTGCGTTGTGCTACTCAATCCGAATAACGGTACTTGCTTTGCCTCTTTTGGTGCGCATCCAAATTTCCAAGTGGCATTAGAACGTACTGTGACGGAGCTTTTACAGGGTCGTAGCTTGAAAGATTTGGATGTTTTCTCTCCGCCCTCTTTCAATAACGATGATGTGGCTGAACACGCTAATTTAGAAACCCACTTTATTGACTCAAGCGGTTTAATTTCTTGGGATTTACTCAAAAAAACGCCTGATTATGAATTTGCTGATTGGGATTTCAGTGGTACCACGCAAGAAGAATACAATAATTTAATGGCGATTTTCCGTGCCGATGAAAAAGAAGTTTACGTAATGGATTACAACCATTTGGATGTCTATGCGTGCCGTATTATTGTGCCAGGTATGTCTGATATTTATCCTGCAGACGATTTAATTTACGCCAATAACAATATGGGAATGGATTGGCGCGAAATTTTACTGGATTTACCAAACTGGCATCACGATGCAGAAACCTATCAAGAATTATTAGATGAATTAGACGGACAAGATATTGACGATGCGACTCGCGTGCGTGAATTTATCGGCATCGTTGCACCTAAAAATAGCGGCTGGACAACTTTACGCGTCGGTGAATTAAAATCTATGCTCCACCTTGCATTAGGCGAATTAGAACAGGCATTAGATTGGGCAAACTGGACGCTGAATATGAACAGTTCCGTATTTACCACAGAACCTGTGAATTATTACCGCGCATTAATTTCCATCATTGAATTACATTTAGATCAAAATCGTGAACCAGCGCAATATCGTGCAGTGTTTGAGAAAATGTATGGTAAAGATGCAGTTAAACAAGCTTGGGCAGCTGTCTCTGAAGGTGGCAATCCGTTCTACAATCTTCCAGCAAGTGATGAAAATTTGGAAAACTTTAAGGAACATCAGGCGTTGTTGGGGGCTTATGGGAAGTTGCAGAAAGCAAAGCGAGCACATCAAAAATAAATTAGGCTTATTTCGTACTTTCAATTCTTGAAAGTACGACCTACTTTTCTTTGCTTCGCCAAAGAAAAGTAGGCAAAAGAAAAGCGCCCCTGCTTTTCCTTATTTCCTTTGTTTCATACAATTTGCTTAACGGAAATTTTCTAAACTCGCCGCAAGCGGCTCAAACAGACGAAAATTTCCTACAAATTCTGTGAAACAAAGGCGGAAAAGAAGGGAACCCATTTAATTCTACCAACAAATAAAATGACATATAAAAACCGCTCTAAAACCAACCGCACTTTTTAAATGATCCTCCGATAAACTCGGGCCCCATATAAATCGCCTTTGCGACTTTCAATTTTTAGGCAATTTTCGTCTGTCTGAGCAACCTAGTTGCGAGTTTAGAAAATTGCCGTAAAGAAAATTGAAACAAAGCAAAGATTAGCGATTTAACTGGGGGGTACTTTTCTTTGCTTACTTTCTTTTGTACAAGCAAAAGAAAGTAAGTCGCCATCAGGCGAAATCCTGATATCAAAAACCACATATCCACAATTTTATGCTATAATCCGCCACAATTTTTGATCAAAAAAGGAATACCAATGACGGATTCAATCCAATCATCTATCACCCCTGTCAATATCGAAGAAGAACTTAAATCTTCCTACCTTGACTACGCGATGTCGGTTATCGTTGGGCGTGCATTACCTGACGTTCGAGATGGTTTAAAACCAGTTCACCGCCGCGTACTGTTCTCAATGGATCGCGAAGGCAATACCGCCAATAAAAAATACGTAAAATCAGCGCGTGTTGTGGGTGATGTAATCGGTAAATATCACCCGCATGGTGACTCAGCCGTGTACGATACCATCGTTCGTATGGCACAACCATTCTCACTTCGCTATATGTTGGTTGATGGGCAAGGTAACTTTGGTTCAATTGATGGTGATGCGCCAGCTGCAATGCGTTATACCGAAGTGCGTATGCAAAAAATTACGCAAGCATTGCTCACTGATTTGGATAAAGAAACCGTCAATTTCTCGCCAAACTATGATGGCGAATTAATGATCCCAGATGTATTGCCAACTCGTATTCCAGCACTTTTAGCAAATGGTTCTTCTGGTATTGCGGTGGGGATGGCAACTAACATTCCCCCTCACAACTTAAACGAAGTATTAAATGGTTGTTTGGCTTATATTGACAACAATGAAATTACCATTGATGAATTAATGCAACATATTCCGGGCCCAGACTTTCCAACCGCTGCATTAATTAATGGTCGTAAAGGGATTGAAGAAGCCTATCGCACTGGTCGTGGTAAAGTTTATGTTCGTGCTCGTGCAACCGTAGAAACCAACGAAAAAGGACGCGAGCAAATTATCGTGTCTGAATTGCCATACCAAGTAAATAAAGCAAAATTAGTCGAGAAAATTGCCGAATTAATTCGCGAGAAAAAAATCGAAGGCATCAGCAATATTACTGACCTTTCAAACAAAGAAGGGATCCGTATTGAAATTGATATTAAACGTGATGCAGTGGGGGAAGTGGTATTAAACCATCTTTACTCACTCACTCAAATGCAAGTGACCTTTGGTATCAATATGGTGGCATTGGATCACGGTCAGCCACGTTTATTTAATCTTAAAGAAATCATTGAATCCTTCGTTTTACACCGCCGTGAAGTGGTGACACGTCGTTCTATCTTTGAGCTTCGCAAAGCACGTGAACGTACGCACATTTTGGAAGGTTTAGCGGTTGCTCGTTCTAATATTGATGAAATGATTGCAATTATTCGCAACTCTAAAAACCGTGAAGAGGCCGCAACAGCAATCAGTTCACGTTCTTGGACATTACATAGCGATATTATTAATCTTCTTGATGTTTCCGCTCGTCCTGATGAGTTAGAAGAAAATCTTGGTATTCAAGGTGAACAGTATTACTTATCGCCAGCGCAAGTAAACGCAATTCTAGAACTTCGCTTACACCGTTTAACGGGCATTGCGTTTGAAGAAGTTATAAAAGAATATGAAGAATTATTAGTTAAAATTGCGGATCTTCTTCATATTTTAAGTAGCGCAGAACGTTTAATGGAAGTGATTCGTGAAGAATTAGAAGAAGTGAAAGCACAATTTGGCGATGATCGTTTAACTGAAATTACCGCTGCTTCTGGCGATATTGATTTAGAAGATTTAATCGCACAAGAAGACGTGGTTGTGACGCTTTCTCACGAAGGTTATGTGAAATACCAACCACTGACTGACTATGAAGCACAACGCCGTGGCGGTAAAGGCAAATCTGCAACGAAGATGAAAGAAGAAGATTTCATCGAAAAATTACTGGTGGCAAATACTCACGATACCATCCTCTGCTTCTCTAGCCGTGGTCGTTTATATTGGTTGAAAGTATATCAACTTCCACAAGCAAGCCGTGGTGCACGCGGTCGTCCAATTGTGAATATTCTTCCGTTACAAGAAAACGAACGTATTACTGCAATCTTGCCAGTTTCTGCTTACGAAGAAGATAAATTCGTAGTCATGGCAACTGCTGGCGGTATTGTGAAGAAAATCGCCTTAACCGAATTTAGCCGTCCACGTTCAAACGGTATCATCGCATTGAATTTACGTGACGAAGATGAATTAATCGGCGTGGATATTACTGATGGCAGCAACGAAATTATGTTGTTCTCATCGCAAGGTCGCGTGGTGCGTTTTGCTGAAAATGCCGTGCGTGCAATGGGGCGTTTAGCAACAGGTGTTCGCGGTATCAAACTGGCTTTAACAAACGATATTTCTGACGATGAAAGTGCGGTAGAAATTGAAGATATTTCTGATGACAACGCTGAAGCATCATTAGACTTAAATATCGATAAAGTGGTTTCTCTCGTTGTGCCAAAAGGTGAAGGGGAAATTTTAACAGCAACACAAAACGGCTACGGAAAACGCACACAATTAAGTGAATACCCAACTAAATCACGTAATACAAAAGGTGTGATTTCGATTAAAGTGAGTGAACGCAATGGTAAAGTCGTTGCTGCAACTCAAGTAGAAGAAACAGACCAAATTATGTTGATCACTGATGCAGGAACGCTTGTTCGCACACGCGTAAGCGAAGTGAGCATTGTAGGGCGTAACACGCAAGGTGTTCGCTTAATTCGTACTGCCGATGATGAACACGTAGTAAGTTTAGAACGTGTTTGTGATGCAGATGAAGAAGATTCTTTGGAAGAAAGCAGTTCTGAAGAATAACTGGTTATAAAAGAAGAAGTGCGGTGAAATTTCACCGCACTTTTTTATGACTAATTAATTACCTGCCAAACCATCTCGAATTCGTTTTTCAAACTGATCATAATCCACTAAAAACGCATCGTGTCCGTAATCTGATGGGAATTCATAAAAATGTAGATCGACTCCACTTTGCTCTAAAAGCTGTTTACTTTTATAAAGATCAATGGGTTTAAAAAGTTGATCCGTTGTCACAGAAACCAACGTATAGCGTGCTTTAATACGTGATAATGCCTCTTTGACATTCTCATACCCCAAACTTGGATCATACATATCCAACGCACGTAACAAATGCAAATAACTATTGGCATCAAAACGTTCTAAGAATTTTTTGCCTTGGTAAGAAAGATAGGATTCCACTTGAAAGTAATCGCCCCAAAAGCTGCCATCTGATTTTGTAGCACGCCCAAAGGCTTTGGCTAGTTGTAAATCGGTGCGGTAAGTCAGCATACCTAGCATACGCGCAATAGATAACCCTTGATCTGGCGGTGTCCCCTCATAATAATCGCCGCCGTTAAAATTGGGATCATTAATTACCGCTTGACGCATAACATGGTTAAAGCCTATGGCTTCAGCACTAAAATAAATGGATGAGCAAAGATTCACGATATTATCCATAAAATCAGGATAATCAATCGCCCATTGATTCGCTTGCATACCGCCAAAAGATCCACCAATAATGGCTTTTAAATGGCTAATACCAAGATGTTCAAGCAAGGCTTTTTGTACTTTAACAATATCTTGCACAACAATATTAGGAAATTGGCTGCCATAAGGTTTACCCGTTTGCGGATTAATTGATGAAGGCCCAGTTGTTCCCTTACACCCACCTAATACGTTCGAGCTAATAAAAAAATAACGATCCGTATCCAATGCTAAACCTGCTCCCATAAAATTCTGCCACCAGCCATCTCGACCATCATCGAAATAAGGCTCAGCATCGCCAGTCAAAGCATGGCAAATTAATACCGCATTATTTTTTTCGGCATTGAGTGTGCCATAAGTTTGATACGCGACATTAATATGGGAAAGTTTGCCGCCAAGCATCAGAGTTAAAGGCTGTGTGTCAAAAAGCACTACATTTTGCACAGACATTGAAAACCTATCGTAATAATCAGAATGGCGTTTAAACTATCAGTAAGTCGATTAGCTTGTCAAGAAATTTTAGCCGTCTAAACGGCTAAATTATCGCACATCAATGCGATTCACAAAATCCATCAAATTCTCCTTGAAGTGCGGTCGATTTTTCATTATGTTTACCGCTATGCTAGTAAAAAAATTATCTCCAAAATTCACCGTACTTTTTCGCGCACTACTCTACGCAATCTTTGCATTGATTATACTTTGCTTGCTAGTGGATCGAGGCGTCAGTTTTTATGTTCGCGATAAAATATTCACAAATATTGATGAACTCCCCTTTCGCCCCTGCGCCCTTGTGCTTGGCACATCAAAATACACCGTCAGCGGAAAACCGAACGTTTATTACGATAGTCGCTTAATGGCAGCTAAAAGCCTAATCGAACAACAAAAAGTGAATTATCTTTTATTAAGTGGTGACAACCGAACTTTGCAATATAACGAACCAAGAGCAATGTTTCGCGATTTACGCAAAATGGGCGTGCCAGAAACTTTAATGTTCCGTGATTTTGCAGGTTTTCGCACCCTAGATTCCGTTATCCGCGCCGATAAAATTTTCCAAGTGAAAACATTTACGATTGTCAGTCAAAAATTTCATTGCGAACGCGCGCTATTAATTGCCCAAGCACATAATATTGATGCCATTTGCTTTGTGGCAAAACAGCCAGAATTACATTTTTCCACACAAATAAGAGAAGTTTTTGCCCGCATAAAAGCGGTTTTTGACTTGATATTAGGTGTTGAGCCTTATTTTTTAGGGGAACCTCAGCCATTGCCAAACAGCACCACATTATAAATATTGTTCTAAATCATATTTCTTCTATTTTTCTAAAATCACACTAATCTAAACTTGTTAAATAAACACAAACTGGTTAAAATCCAACCGATAAGGAAAATACTGTTTTATGCTAAAGGGTTTACTTTAATTGTCGTTGAACTCACAATTGATATAAAAGATAAAACAGAGAAAAAAATAGTCACAAAGGTTACCAAGGCACCGTGGGTGTGAAATATTCTTGGAAATAATATTCCAAAAAATAAGGGCTGATTTTAAATATCAGCCCTTTGCTTTGATGGTACATTTTATTCCACCACAGCCCAAAATTCAGCAACGGTGTGGAAAGATCCAAAGACTAAAACCACATCATTTTTTACCGCACTTTTGAGTGCTGTACACACACCATCCATAACAGAATTATCTGATGTAGCTTGAATATTTGGGAAATGACTTTTCAATTTCTCTGCTAATTCATCGCCTGACTGCCCGCGATAGCCGCCTAAAGTTACACAATGCCATTCATCAATAATAGGTGTTAAATGCTCAAATACCCCATTTGCATCTTTGTCTTTGAGCATCCCACACACGGCAATCATTTTACCCTCGATGCTACGTTTAAGTGCGGTCAATTTTTCAGATAAATATTTTGCAGCGTGAGGATTATGCCCTACATCAACGATAATTGTTGGCAAGGTTTCAACTGGTACGCCAAGATAATCCGCTAATTTTTCACGTTTATCTGTTTTTATAGCTTGAAAACGACCAACCAGTTCTACCTCTTGCAAAGATTTTCGCAAAGTCTGTTCTGAAATATCAAAAGGTAAATATTGAACGGCAGCCAGAGCCGTTGCGGCATTCGCCAATGGAATCTGACAAAACGGCAAATTTTCTAACCGCACTTTTTTATTTTGCCATTGCCAATTTTCAGCATTTTGCTCAAATAACCAATCCACATCACGACGAGCAACTTGGCAATGTAATTTTTCGGCCTGATCTAACATTGTTTGCGGCACATTAGGTTCACCAATCACGACAGGGCAATTTTCGCGGAAAATTCCTGCTTTTTCAAAAGCAATGGCCTCTCTGGTATCCCCAAGAAAATCGGTGTGATCAATATCGATGCTAGTAATCACAGCAAGATGGCTATCCACAATATTGGTCGCATCTAAACGGCCGCCCAAACCCACTTCTAAAATCACCACATCTAATTTTGCTTGCTTAAATAAATGCAATGCAGAAAGGGTGCTAAATTCAAAATAAGTCAGCGATTCTGTTTTGTTTTCATCAATAAAAGCAAAAGAGGCGGTATGTGCTTCATCGGGTAAATCTTGATTTTGAATGCGTACTCGCTCGTTATAACGCAATAAATGGGGCGAAGAATACACGCCTACACGTAATCCGTGATTAAGCAGAATCGTTTCTAACAAGCGACAAGTCGTGCCTTTACCATTCGTCCCCCCCACAGTTATCACATAAGGGGCGGGATGAAGTAAATCCAATTTTTCTGCCACGGATTGAATACGATCTAAACCGAGATCAATAGGTTTAAAATGGCTTTTTTCTAAATAAGAAAGCCACTCAGCGAGTGGCGAAGTGGCTTTAAGTTGCATATTATTCATCTTCTGAAATGAGTTCAGGTTCTACAAAAGGAGAAGGTTGATTCGTTAATTTACTCAGTACACTTGCTAAAGTTTGACGCATTTCTGAACGTTTCACGATCATATCAATTGCCCCTTTCTCAAGTAGAAACTCACTACGTTGGAAACCTTCTGGCAATTTTTCACGCACAGTTTGTTCAATAACGCGTGGCCCTGCAAAACCAATTAAGGCTTTTGGCTCGGCAATATTTAAATCCCCTAACATCGCAAAACTGGCTGATACGCCGCCTAAAGTCGGATCCGTTAATACTGAAATAAATGGCACACCCTTTTCACGCATTTGAGCAAGTACGGCACTGGTTTTTGCCATTTGCATTAAAGAGAATAATGCTTCCTGCATACGAGCACCACCACTCGCAGAGAAACATACAAACGGACAATTCATTTCCATCGCTTTTTCAGCCGCTTTAACAAATTTTGCACCAACTACAGAACCCATTGAACCGCCCATAAAAGCAAAGTTCGATGCAGCCACAACGATTGGCATATTATAAAGTGTACCTGTCATAGTAATTAGCGCATCTTTCTCGCCCGTTTCTTTTTGCGCCGCATTGATACGATCTTTATATTTCTTTAAATCTTTGAATTTTAAAATATCTTTTGGTTCTAAATCTGCCGCAATTTCTTGGCTTGAATCTTCGTCCAATAAATTTAATAAACGCTCACGAGCATCAATACGCATATGATGACCACATTTCGGGCAAACATACAGATTACGTTTGAGTTCTTCACTATAAAGTACTTGTTCACAAGCAGTACATTTTGTCCACACGCCTTCTGGCACATTGGCTTTTCGAGTGGAAGAAGAAGGACTTTTACTAAAAATTCGGTTAATCCAGCTCATTTTTTGACCTTTTTATTGACTAGAAAATTGCGCGTATTAGAACATAAATTTATAGAATTTGCTACTTGTAAGACCGTTTTTGTACTGCTCCGATTTCCTTTTAAACAAGATAATTTGCTCTCCTCTTATTGAACATTTTTTTTATTTTTTTGTCTTACAGACCACGTTATCTGAAATTTATTTTGGAGTATTTATGAAAAAAACACGTTTTGTATTAAATAGTATTGCACTTGGATTAAGTGTATTAAGCACATCATTTGTTGCTCAAGCCACTTTGCCAAGTTTTGTTTCGGAACAAAACAGTCTTGCACCGATGTTAGAAAAAGTACAACCTGCCGTTGTCACTCTTTCCGTTGAAGGAAAAGCTAAAGTAGATTCTCGTTCTCCTTTCCTAGACGATATTCCTGAAGAATTTAAATTCTTCTTTGGCGATCGTTTTGCCGAACAATTTGGTGGACGTGGAGAGTCAAAGCGTAACTTCCGTGGTTTAGGTTCTGGTGTCATTATTAATGCAAGCAAAGGCTATGTTTTAACCAATAATCATGTTATTGATGGAGCTGATAAAATTACCGTGCAATTACAAGATGGGCGTGAATTTAAAGCAAAATTAGTGGGTAAAGATGAACAATCAGATATTGCATTAGTACAGCTTGAAAAACCAAGTAATTTAACAGAAATCAAATTTGCTGATTCCGACAAATTACGCGTAGGCGATTTCACTGTTGCAATCGGTAATCCATTTGGTTTAGGTCAAACTGTGACATCAGGTATTGTTTCTGCATTGGGTCGTTCAACAGGTTCTGACAGTGGCACTTATGAAAACTATATTCAAACCGATGCAGCAGTAAACCGCGGTAATTCGGGTGGTGCATTAGTCAATCTAAATGGCGAACTTATTGGAATTAATACCGCAATTATTTCTCCAAGCGGTGGCAATGCAGGAATTGCCTTTGCGATTCCAAGTAATCAAGCAAGCAATTTAGTGCAACAAATTTTAGAATTTGGTCAAGTGCGTCGCGGATTGCTTGGTATTAAAGGGGGCGAACTCAATGCTGATTTAGCCAAAGCCTTTAATGTAAGCGCGCAACAAGGCGCATTTGTAAGTGAAGTTTTACCGAAATCTGCTGCTGAAAAAGCAGGACTTAAAGCGGGCGATATTATCACGGCGATGAACGGTCAAAAAATCTCAAGTTTCGCTGAAATTCGTGCAAAAATCGCAACCACTGGTGCAGGCAAAGAGATTAGCTTGACTTACTTACGTGATGGCAAATCCCACGACGTTAAAATGAAATTACAAGCGGATGATGGTAGCCAACTTTCCTCAAAAACTGAGTTGCCTGCATTAGATGGTGCAACATTGAAAGACTACGATGCTAAAGGCGTTAAAGGAATTAAAATCACAAAAATTCAACCTAATTCGCTGGCTGCACAACGTGGTTTAAAATCGGGCGATATTATTATTGGTATTAATCGTCAAATGATCGAAAACATTCGTGAATTAAATAAAGTGCTTGAAACTGAACCGTCAGCAGTTGCACTTAATATTTTACGAGGTGACAGTAATTTCTATTTATTAGTGCAATAATCTGCTTGATATATTTAAGAAAAAAGTCCGATCACAATGATCGGGCTTCTTTTTATGCAGCAATCGTTCTTAACAAATCCACCACAAATTCTAACCGCACTTTGTTATCGGATAGATCTTTCATAAACTTAAATTTTAATGGGCCATCAAATCGATACACAATAGGTTCTTTTTGAATTAATTGAATAAATTTATCTGGATTCACTTGTGCTTTTGCTGAAAACTCAATAAAACCGCCTTGTGTTCCAGCATCAATTCGCACAACGTTCAACGGCTCAACCAATAAACGCAACTCTGTAATTTGTAATAAATTTTTCGTTGCATCAGGCAATAATCCAAATCTGTCAATCAACTCAACTTTTAATTCATCTAATTCTGCTTTACTCTCTGCTGCAGCAATGCGTTTATAAAAGGATAAACGCATATTCACGTCTCCTAGATAATCATCAGGCAGTAAAGCAGGCACACGCAATTCAATATCCGCTTGTTGTTGCGTCAATTCTTCTAATGATGGTTCACGCCCTTCTTTTAACGCTTTAACCGCTGCATCCAATAATTCCATATAAAGCGAAAAACCGATGCTTTCAATTTGTCCACTTTGTTCGTTTCCAAGTAATTCGCCAGCACCACGAATCTCTAAATCGTGGGTTGCCAAGATAAAACCAGCCCCAAGATTATCAAGATTTTCCAACGCATCTAGACGGCGTTCAGCATCTTTTGTCATCATTTTAGGTGGGGGCGTAAGCAAATAAGCATAAGCCTGATGATGTGAACGCCCGACTCGTCCACGTAATTGATGCAACTGAGCCAAACCAAAATGATCCGCTCGTTCAATAATAATGGTATTTGCCGTTGGTACATCAATACCCGTTTCGATAATGGTTGAACAAACTAAGACGTTATAACGCTGATGATAAAAATCACTCATCACACGTTCTAACTCACGTTCTCTCATTTGTCCGTGCCCCACAATTACTCGCGCCTCTGGCACAAGCGTGGTCAGTTTTTCTGCTGTATTTTCAATGCTTGCGACATCATTGTGGAGATAATAAACCTGCCCACCTCGGAGAATTTCACGCAAAATCGCTTCTCGTACAACAAGATCGTCATTCTGACGGACGAAGGTTTTAATACTTAATCGGCGAGCAGGAGGTGTGGAAATAATGGAAAGATCACGAATGCCATTCATCGCCATATTAAGCGTTCGAGGAATTGGCGTTGCCGTTAGCGTAAGAATATCGATATTCGCACGAAGCTGTTTGATTTTCTCTTTTTGCCCTACACCAAAACGATGTTCTTCATCAATAATCAACAATCCAAGATCGTTAAATTTTACATCTGATTGAATTAATTTATGGGTACCAATTAATATATCGACTTTTCCTTCTGCAAGGTTTTCCAGAATTTGTTTTTGTTCTTTTGCAGTTTTGAAACGCGATAACACTTCGACATTCACAGGCAAATTCGCAAAACGATCTTTAAAATTCTCATAATGCTGTTGGGCTAACAGTGTGGTTGGCACTAGCACTGCTACTTGCTTATGATTCATCACAGCCAAAAAGGCAGCGCGCATTGCCACTTCAGTTTTACCAAAACCCACATCACCACAAACAAGGCGATCCATTGCCTTAGGCTGACACATATCCGAAATTACCGCATTAATTGCCATTTCCTGATCGTAGGTTTCTTCAAAAGGAAAGGTTGCGGAAAATTGTTGAAATTCTTCACGATCATATTTAAAGGCAAAGCCTTTCTTCGCTTCACGTTGTGCGTAAACATCTAATAACTCTGCCGCCACATCACGAATTTTCTCCGCAGCTTTTTGGCGTGATTTCGCCCAAGCCTCGTTCCCTAATTTATGTAATGGCGCACTTTCATCAGAGCCACCAACATAACGGCTAATCAAATGTAATGAAGTCACTGGCACATAAAGTTTCGATTCATTTGCATAATTTAGTAGCAAATATTCGGCTTTAATGCCGCCTGTATCTAAGGTGACCAAACCGCCATAACGTCCCACACCGTGATCAAGATGCACAACTGGTTGCCCTATTTTCAGTTCGGCAAGATTTCGTACAAGCGTATCAGGATTAATTGTTTTACGTTTGTCTCTAGAACGTTGTTGAATGCGCTCGCCAAGTAAATTAGCTTCGCCAATAATCGCAACAGGAAGCGATTGTTCAATTATAAAACCTTGTTCAAGAGAGCTGACTAACAAGCTAAATTTTTCATTTTCAATCTGTTCTAAAGATTGAATTTGTTTTGGCTTGAGTTTTAACGGTGAAAGCAAATCAAGCAAAGTCTCTCGGCGACCTTCCGTCTCCACAGAAAACAGTACATTTCCTTTAAAATGCTCAATAAATTGACGTAATTGTCCCAATGGTTCTTTTTGCTGGGATTGAATAGTCACTTCTGGTAGAGCGGCAACAGGTAAATTTTTCTGGCGTACCGATGACCGCACTTTTTCCGCTTTAAATGTAATACGTGGATAAGATTTCAATCGGCGATTGACTTCATCTACATTAAGCCATAATTTTTCAGGCGATAAAAGCGGACGCATCGGATCCACTTTACGTTGTTCATAACGCTGTTTGGCATCTTGATAAAAACGCTCGCCTTGCGTTTGATTATTTTCCATATCTACAAACAGCGTTTGCTCCGGCAAATAATCAAATAAAGTTGCCATTTCAGCAAAGAAAAGTGGCTGCCAATATTCAATGCCAGAAATCAAGGTACCTTTACTGATTTGCTGATAAATATGTTCGGGATCTCGGCGAATCTCCCCAAAAGTTTCACGAAATTGCGCACGGAAAAATTCAATCCCTTTGTCGTCCGTTGGAAATTCGTGAGCTGGCAAAAGATTAATTGAGTTAATTTCATCAAGAGTGCGTTGCGTATCCACATCAAAAGTGCGAATAGAATCAATTTCATCATCAAAAAAATCAAGGCGAAAAGGCACCGCACTTCCCATTGGGAAAAGATCCAACAAGGAACCACGAACTGCGTACTCGCCGTGTTCTAATACTTGCTCCACAGCTCGATAGCCCGCTGCTTCTAATTGTAAGCACATTTTATCGATGACCAAACGATCGCCTTTTTTAATCAGAAGCACATTGTGTTGTAAATATTGTGGCGGGCAAAGGCGTTGCATTAATGTCGAAATCGGCAATAAGAAAATGCCTTTTTTCGCATTTTGTAAATGGAAAAGCGCACTTAAACGAGAGGAAATAATTTCTTGATGGGGAGAAAAAGTATCGTAAGGTAAGGTTTCCCAATCAGGGAAAAGGCATACATTTTGACTGCTTAATTCCGATAAAACACGTGATAAACGCACCGCACTTCGTGTATCTGGAGTCACCACTACGGTTAAATTTTGGTTTTGCTCTGCAATTTCACTAATCGCCAATGCATCAGCGCCTGGTAATACATTGCCTAAAATTTTGTGATCATTGGGTTGGGTTGGAATATCAGGTTGGAAAAAAGCCGTTTTCATAAATATAAATAATGCGTCAATCTTGTGTAAAATTGAGGCATAGTGTACTGGAATTTGCTCTATCTTTCAATAAGTTCACTGTTTAAAAAAACAGTTAATATTTATTTCTTTAAAGAAGATTCTTTTGTCTTCAAATTACCATTTTCATCTTCTGTTGCTGACATAGGCACGCAGCTACAATTCGGTTGATCTAAACCCCATTCTTTAATGAAGTTGTCATATTTTTCAAGTGCGCGTTTAAACCAGCCTTTTGGTTTTGCGGTTTGTTCTGTCATAAAGTTCCTCGCTCTAAATATTGTTTAATTTCTAAACGCAAACATTCTACGCCTTTTTTCTTGTTAATAGGAAGTTGTTTTTTTGTTAAATAAGCGGAAATTAATGGGAAATTTTCTTTGCCCGCTAATTTTAATAAACGCCTCATCGCAGGAACGCTCGAAAATAAAGTGCGGTGAAAATTAGCGAAGTTTTTTAAGCTCATCCAATCAAAATCATCAAGCTGCCAATCAAGCTGATTTTGCTCAAAATTTATGGCAAACGGATGAAAAGATAAAGGGAGATTACGCTGAAATTGTTTGTACGCAGTATCAACTAAAGCCAAGCCTTCTTTGGAAAGTCCTTTAAGGGCAATCGCTGAATAACAACCACTACTCGCTTCTTGATGCTCGCCTAAATGCACCAAAACAAAACCGCACTTTTGCCAAAATTTTGCCAGTTCGTCGGTGTAGCCAAAACTCACTGAAAGAAAATCCACATCGGCATTTTCCATGGCTTGCATCAAATTTTGCCCAATGCCCTTTTGCTGCCAATTTGGCTGAACCGCTATACGAGAAATACGTAAAGATCGTAATTTACAGGCTTGAGGCAAGTTTTCATAGAAACATAACGCCTGTGGAACAAGATTCCCTTTCGGGCGGCGTTTGCCTTGTTGAATTTGAATAATCAACTCATCATCAGCCATATTTCCTTCTTCTAATGCCCAAATTGCACCGAGCAAATTCTGTTGATATTCGGCAAAATAAAAACGTTGATTTTCTCCATCAAGTAAACGGCGAAGATCGAGTGGCGATGTTCGATAATGCGCCAATGTCATTAAGCCATAAAAATCTCGAAATAAAAATTGACGATTATATTTTCCTTTACTACCCTTACTTGTGAGGGGAGCTTCCAAAGCTTGAGGGAGGCTGGCTATATCTAAATCCCCCTTCCGCCCTTCGGGCACCTTCCCCCGCAAGCAGGGGAAGGAAAGATTTTTAGCGTTTTCCTCTATGTTATAAGTAATATTGTTATAGTCAAAGTGCTGAAAATCATCTTCGGCATTTAGCAACAAAAGATCATCAATAAAATGTTCTAACGGGTCATTTTCTTGCCAACGTAGGGGCTGTTTAAGCTCAAAATGCTGAAAAGTGCGGTGAATTTTCCGTTTAAATTTTAATTCGAAACCACGCCCCGTACCTTCATAGCTATGAATTGTTGTGCTGAAGACAATATGTTGAAAATATTGAGAATATTCTTGCAATAACGGCAATGGGATTACCGCCGCTTCATCTACCAGCAACCAAGCTGATTGACTGAATTCTGGTTCATGTTGTAACCGAATAGCCAGTTCATCAGGCGCGATAAATTCTATCTCTCGTTCTGAAAATTCAATAACGGAATGCACCGCACTTTTATTCGGTGCGGTGAGATAAACTGGTGCTTGAATTTGGTTAGCAAGCATACCCAATAATGCGGATTTTCCTCTTCCCCGCTTGGAGGTTAGAAAATAAATATCCTGCTCGGCTTGTAAAATAGTCTCGATAATTTGTTGTTGCGCTAACGTAGCATTTTTGTGATGTTCGTTAGAATAAAAAACCGTAGGAAATTCAACCGCACTTTTCTCTCTTAAAATGGGGAAATGATAACGTTCAATGCACTGTTTGAAATGATCAATAAAATTAGGCGTGGCGATTGCTGACTGATTTCCATTCCAACGTAAACTATCTTGATCAGGCTGCTGAGATAAATTTTCCCAATCAGATAACACTAAACAAAGTGTGCCGCCCATTTTCAGTGTTCCAGCTGCAATAGCCAGCGCTTCAAGATGAATGCCATTTCGCGCATCAAATAAGATATGTTCAAATTCTTGTCCAAGCAAATTCGTTGCTTTAGAAAAAGCAATGCCACTTTCGCCGATAATTAATACGTTATCAGGCACAAGCGGCAAAGTTTTGCAGATTAAAATTTGAAGCTGGCGAGATGACATCGTTTTATTTTAAATAGGCAATTAACATCGCACCAATAAAACTTACGCAAGCAAGCCAAAAGAAAATGCTTTTGGGTTGAGAAACTTTTTTACTGAAAAATTTTGCAGCAAACACAATATACAAAATCAGTAATGCGAATTTAGCCACTAACCACCATTCAATACCAAAAGCAAAGAGGTATAAAATGACGACGCCAGACACAATCAGCAAGGTATCTGATAAGTGCGGTAAAATTTTTAATAATTTTATCGAACGCCAATTTTTACCATTAAGCTGCATTGCACCACGAATTACTAACAATGCCAAACTTAAAAAGGCGAAAAAAATATGTAAATCAACTAACATAATCACTCCCAAAAAAGTAAGAAAAGTGCGGTCAAAATCCACCGCACTTTCTCAATCTAAATTACTTCGCAATACGTTTATATTTAATACGATGTGGCTGAGTGGCTGCATCGCCTAAGGTTTTCTTTTTCCACTCTTCGTAGTCTGAGAAGTTACCTTCATAGAACGTGACTTTACCTTCATCGCCGTAGTCTAAAATATGCGTTGCGATACGGTCTAAGAACCAACGGTCGTGCGAAATAACCATTGCACAGCCTGGGAATTCTAAGATCGCATTTTCTAAGGCACGCAAGGTTTCAACATCTAAGTCATTGGTTGGTTCGTCCAGTAATAGCACGTTACCACCACGTTGTAGAAGTTTCGCTAAGTGTAAACGACCACGTTCACCGCCCGATAATTCCCCCACACGTTTTTGTTGATCTACACCTTTGAAGTTGAAACGCCCCACATAAGCACGGCTTGGAATTTCAAAGTTGCCGATAGTAAGAATGTCTTGTCCATTAGACACTTCTTCCCACACAGTTTTCTTGTCATCCATTGAGTCACGGAACTGATCTACCGAAGCAAGCACAACGGTTTCGCCCATTGTCACAGAACCTGAATCTGGTTGTTCTTGACCTGACAACATACGGAATAAGGTTGATTTACCTGCACCGTTCGCTCCGATAATCCCAACAATTGCCCCTTTTGGAATACTGAATGATAAATCATCAATTAAAGTGCGGTCGCCATAAGACTTGGTTAAGTTTTGCACTTCAATCACTTTATCGCCTAAGCGTGGGCCAGGTGGAATAAAGAGTTCGTTCGTCTCGTTTCGTTTTTGATATTCGCCAGAGTTCAATTCATCAAAACGAGCCATACGTGCTTTGCTTTTCGCTTGGCGACCTTTTGGATTTTGACGAACCCATTCTAACTCTTTCGCAATGGATTTTTGACGTGCGTTTTCAGTTGCTTGTTCTTGTTCTAAACGTTTCTCTTTTTGCTCTAACCAAGAAGAATAGTTGCCTTCCCAAGGAATGCCCTCGCCACGGTCAAGCTCTAAGATCCAACCAGCCACATTATCTAAGAAATAACGGTCGTGAGTGATTGCTACCACTGTACCCTCGTAGTCGTGTAAGAATCGCTCTAACCACGCCACAGATTCCGCATCTAAGTGGTTAGTTGGTTCATCTAACAACAACATATCTGGTTTTTCGAGTAATAAGCGGCAAAGTGCCACTCGGCGACGCTCACCACCAGATAAATGTTCAATTTTGGCATCCCAATCAGGTAAACGTAACGCATCTGCCGCACGCTCTAATTGGTTATCTAAATTATGCCCATCATGCGCTTGAATGATAGCTTCAAGATTGGCTTGTTCTGCCGCTAATTTATCAAAATCTGCATCAGGATCCGCATAAAGCGCATACACTTCATCTAAACGAGTCAGTGCATTTTTCACTTCAGAAACCGCTTCTTCCACTGCTTCACGCACGGTTTGTTGTGGCTCGAGTTTTGGCTCTTGCGGAAGATACCCAATTTTAATACCCGGTTGTGGACGAGCTTCCCCTTCAAACTCTTTATCTACGCCTGCCATAATGCGTAAAAGAGTCGATTTACCCGCACCATTTAAACCTAAAACCCCGATCTTAGCACCAGGGAAAAAGCTTAAAGAAATATCTTTCAAAATATGACGCTTCGGCGGCACTACTTTGCCGACACGATGCATCGTATACACAAATTGAGATGACATTAATAATTCCTCACAAAAAAATTCGCCCTATTCTACTGGAAAATAGGGCGAAAATATAGGAAACAAGTGGACAGATTTTGCAAAAGTTTGGCGAAACCTAACCACTTGTCAATATTTAGAGTGAAGTATTCCCTAAATTAAATAGACACTTTAGGGCTCAAATTACATTGCAAATGTAGAAGTATCATGCCGATGTAGAGCGGGCTTAACATTTGCAAGACTTTGTTGAAAACGTTTATTGTGTTCAAGGTCCCATAAATCAATACGTGTTTGCAGATTAAGCCAAAACTCAGGCGTAGTATCAAATACTTTAGCAAGTTTAACTGCCATTTCTAGCGTAATTCGTGAACTATTATTAACAATATTGCTTGCCGTATTACGATGTACATCTAAAATTTGAGCTAAATCACTAATTTTAAGACTTAAAGGTTCTAAAAACTCTTCTTGTAGAATTTCACCAACAGAGGTGGGTTTTCTCGTCATCATATTATCCTCCTTACAAATTATAAGAATGTGGATCTAAATATAAATTATTTACTTCGTTATTTTCATATTTAAAAATTAAACGATATTGTTTATTCACTCGAATAGAATAAATTTTATTTTCTTTTGGCTCAAGCAACTCCAAATGGTTAGCTGGTGGAGAACGTAAATCGTTGATATTTTCTGAGGCACTTATCATATCTAATTTTCTTGCCAATACTTTATACAAATTAGAAGGAATCTTACTATGAGTATCACCATATTGATAAAACCTATAAAGATAATCATCTCTAAAATGCTCACGCTTTAAATTAAACATCTATTATTCTCTTAGTTATACTCGAGCTGATCATAATAAGAATAAATGCACAATGCAAGAGTGCATCTTTCGACTTAGATAAAAAAAACCACCCGAAACGGGTGGCAGGAAAGTAGTTTAGCTATATTTATCATTATTTTATTTAGGAACTTTATGAATATCAAGCAATCACTTGACGGGAGCTATGTTACTGAATATTGAAAGGCAAGGGAAATGCTATTGAGAGTTTTTTTGATTTACATCAACATTTTTGACAGAAAAATTCGTTTTTGCGTGTAGAATAAACAACTTCAAATTCTAGCGTTCAAAATAATAGGATTTTTTGTGAAAACGTATTCATTATTACTCGGTTTATTCATTAGTTTTGGTGTTTTAGCCCATCCTCACGCATTTATTGATATACAAACCACGCCCATTATAGAAAATAATCAACTCACAGGTTTTTCAATGAAATGGACGTTGGATGAACCAAGTTCGTCTGCAGTTATTTATGATATGAAACAAGCTAGAACTAAAGCGGAAAAACAAAAACTTCTTGATGATGTAATGGGAAATATCGTCAGTGAGCATTATTTCAGCTATCTATATGATGCCCAGAATAATAAAATCAAATATTCCCCTCGCCCAAAAAATTACGGCATTAATGTTCAAGGCTTACAACTGCAATATTATTTTGATGTGCCACTCGCCCATCCGCAAAAGTTAGAAAAAAACACATTTAGCTTACAAACTTACGATCCCACTTATTATGTGGCGATGACTTACGCTTCAAAAAGTGCGGTAGATTTTTCCGCACTTTCGAAAAATTGCCAAGGAAAATTAATTGAACCTAATGTGGATGAAAAAATCCAAGCCTACGCATCTTCACTTGATAAATCCCAAAAGAACGAAGATGATTCCTTAGGCGTAATGTTCGCACAAAAAATAATAATTCAATGTGAGTAGAAATGAAAAAATATAAAACTGGGCTCGTGTTATTAGTGATTGCACTCGCCTTACTTGTCTATTTTTCCCCTTGGTTTTTCTTACATATTGCTGCATGGCAAAAAGATTTTAATCAACTTATTTCGGAAAATTTACATCAAATTCAAAATAATAGCATCAAGGCAGGCATCACACTTATTTTCGCCAGCTTTATTTATGGCGTACTTCATGCCCTCGGGCCAGGACACGGCAAATTTATTATTGCCAGCTATCTTTCCACGCATGAAAGCCAATTAAAACAAAGCACTATCTTGAGCTTACTTTCTTCCTTAATGCAAGGCATTGTCGCGATTACAGCAACCACATTGCTTGTTGTAGTGCTAAATCTTTCATCACGTTATTTCAAATTAAGTCAGCTTTGGTTAGAACGAACTGCCTTGCTATTATTGGTATTTCTCGGCTGTTATTGGATTTGGCAAGGTTTACGTGCCTATCGTAAAAAAGCTAAATTAGCCATTAAATCCCTCAATCCCCTCCCTCTACACGAAAAAAGTGCGGTGAAAAATAACCGCACTTTTCAGCCAAACACCTGTAGTTGTGGACACCAACATTTGCCAAGCCCGACGCAAACTGCACAAGCAACCAATCTAAAATCGCAATTCCTCGTGATTCTAACAATTGGTATGCGCCCTTGTAGCGGTGCGATTTTCGTTTTATTTTTAGCTTATATGCTTGATCTTTATAGCTGGGGAATTTTAGCTGTATTAGCCATGTCTTTCGGCACGGGGCTTATGCTGTCAGCCTTCGCAGGAATTGTACGTTATGCGAGAAATACCGCAATCCACTTAGGGCGTTGGTATAGTTCAAAAAATACGAAAGGAAAAAGCGAAAGTATCGTGAAATTAATCGCAGGTGGAATAATGCTATTTTTTGCCTTGAGTTTGTTGTATGGCACAACCATCTCAACTGGCGGAAGCAAAATCCTATTTTGAAGTTAAAAATAAAGCCCATCAACTGGATGGGCTCAAAATCTTTTGGTTGCTAATTTAGAATTTGTAAAAGGAGACAAACAAACTCTAAACCAAAAGAAAAATTGGCTCCTCCTGCTGGACTTGAACCAGCGACATATGGATTAACAGTCCACCGTTCTACCGACTGAACTAAGGAGGAATAAACTTTGTATCACAAGGAACAGGGCGCGAATTTTAATGATCGATAGTTAGCTTGTCAATGCAAAATTTAAAAAAATTTCATAAAAAAATAAAAAATTTTCTCATCTTTTATATACCCCCTAATATTTATTTTTCTATCCACAGAGCCTGTGGATAACTTTGTGGATTAACTTTTTAAAATTTTGCGGATCCCTTGTTCTTACAAGGATTATTCAATCTTGATTATAGATTAGCCTAAAATTAAATTTTAATTTAAAATCAATAAGTTAAGTTTTGTCTAGTAAAAATTTAAAGTTTTTTTAATGAATTTGTGACATCTTTCTCTTGACATCGCTAAGTCTGTGTAAAACTTAGATTTTTGCCTGATCAATTTTACACAGTAAATATGCTAAAATAGGCATTATTCAAAACTATCAAAAAACCGACCGCACTTTATGTCTGAAAAAATCAACACAAAACCATTCATTCTGCATTCCGACTTTCGTCCCTCTGGCGATCAGCCACAAGCTATCGAAAAATTGGCTGAAAATTTAACGGATGGTTTGGCGCATCAAACTTTACTCGGGGTAACTGGCTCGGGGAAGACGTTTACTATCGCCAATGTAATCGCTCAATTAAATCGCCCCGCGATGTTACTTGCACCGAATAAAACCCTTGCTGCTCAGCTTTATGCAGAAATGAAAGCTTTTTTTCCAGAAAATGCGGTGGAATATTTTGTGTCTTACTATGATTATTATCAGCCAGAAGCCTATGTGCCAAGCAGTGATACATTTATTGAAAAAGATGCATCTATTAATGATCAAATTGAACAAATGCGACTTTCTGCGACGAAATCTTTTCTAGAACGTCGAGATACCATCGTGGTGGCTTCTGTTTCTGCAATTTATGGTTTGGGCGATCCTGATAGCTATTTACAAATGATGTTGCATTTACAACAAGGTGACATTATCGATCAACGCCAAATTTTAGCGAAGTTAGCGGAATTGCAATATACCCGAAATGATCAAGCATTTCAGCGTGGAACTTTCCGTGTTCGCGGAGAAATTATTGATATTTTCCCTGCGGAATCTGATGATCGTGCGGTGCGTATTGAATTATTTGATGATGAAATCGAGCGTTTAAGTTTATTTGATCCGCTCACTGGTAGTAGTTTTGGTGCTGTACCACGTTTTACGATCTATCCTAAAACTCACTATGTGACGCCAAGAGAACGTATTTTAGATGCGATAGAAAACATCAAAAAAGAACTGGTATCACGCCGTGAATACTTCATTAAAGAACATAAACTTTTAGAAGAACAGCGTATCAGCCAACGAACCCAATTTGATATTGAAATGATGAATGAATTGGGCTATTGCTCGGGAATTGAAAACTACTCTCGCTATTTATCGGGCAGAAATGAGGGCGAACCACCACCAACATTATTTGATTATATGCCCTCTGATGCGATTTTAATTATTGATGAATCTCATGTAACTGTGCCTCAAATTGGTGGGATGTATCGTGGTGACCGTTCACGTAAAGAAACCTTAGTCGAATATGGTTTCCGTTTGCCGTCCGCATTGGATAATCGTCCGTTACGCTTTGAGGAATTTGAACGCTTAGCTCCGCAAACCATTTATGTTTCCGCAACACCAGGGCCTTATGAATTAGAAAAATCAGGCAGTGAAATCATCGATCAAGTGGTTCGCCCCACTGGTTTGCTTGATCCGCTTATTGAAATTCGTCCAGTGTCAATTCAAGTGGATGATTTACTTTCCGAAGCTCGCCAAAGAGCGGATAAAAATGAGCGAGTTTTAGTCACAACACTCACTAAAAAAATGGCGGAAGATTTAACGGATTATTTAGATGAACACGGGATTCGTGTGCGTTATCTACATTCTGATATTGATACCGTGGAACGCGTCGAAATTATCCGTGATTTGCGTTTAGGCGAATTTGATGTATTAGTGGGAATTAACTTATTGCGTGAAGGTTTAGATATTCCAGAAGTGTCTCTTGTGGCGATTTTAGATGCAGACAAAGAAGGATTTTTACGTTCCGAACGTTCTTTAATTCAAACCATCGGTCGTGCTGCACGAAACTTAAATGGTAAAGCGATTTTATATGCGGATAACATCACAAAATCCATGGAAAAAGCCATCACCGAAACCAATCGTCGTCGTGAAAAACAAACAAAATACAATGAAGAACACGGCATTGTGCCACAAGCATTAAATAAGAAAGTCGGCGAATTGTTAGATATTGGGCAAGGTGCAAACCAAAAAGCGAAAGCCAATAAACAACGTGGAAAAATGTCGGCAGAACCAACCGCACTTTATAATGCACCGAAAAATGCCAAAGAATATCAACAACAAATCAAAAAACTGGAACAACAAATGTATAAATTTGCGCAAGATTTGGAATTTGAAAAAGCCGCGGCAATTCGCGATCAATTACATCAATTGCGTGAACAATTTGTTTTTGATAACTAAAAGAAACGCCAGCTTAAGCTGGCGTTCTGTCTATTTATTTTCACCTGAAGAATACAAGCGATTTTTATACAAATAACTACCTAATAAAGCATGAGCCAATGCCTCTTTTTTCATTGCATCAGGCACCTCTTTTGGCGTTAAAGTTTCTGTTGATTTATCATAATGATAACCTTGTGCTGCTTTATTTGGCATTTGAATTACCACATCATTATTGCCTTTCATCATTGCTTGAGTTTGATCGTATTGCATAAAAGCACGATCTGGGTTTACATCTTGCGTTAAATCAAAACCAATCATTGGATAATTGCCACTTACGCCAGCTAAAGAAAGCAATGTAGTTGGCATATCAATTTGGCTCACAAGACGGCTGTCACGACGTGGCGTAATGCCATCACCAAGAATCAAGGCTGGAATATGGAAATGCTTAATCGGCACAAGACTTGCTCCGCCTACACGAGAATCGTGATCCGCAACAATTAAGAAAATCGTATCTTTCCAATAATTAGACTGTTTTGCCATTTTAAAGAAATGACCTAAGGCATAATCCGCATATTTTGCTGCGTTATTACGAGTGGCTTTTGGTTGCTCATAAAGCTCAATCTTGCCATCTGGATATTCAAATGGATCGTGATTGCTGGAACTAAACACTAAACTAAAAAACGGTTTACCTTCATTTTGTAATTTCGTGAAAGTTTCATTGGCTTTATCAAATAAATCCTCATCACTCACGCCCCAAGTGCCAGTAAATTTTGGATTCTGATAGTCTTGTTGATCCCAAATATCTTTAAAGCCATTACCGTAGAAAAAGCTCGCCATATTGTCGAAGTGCTTTTCGCCACCATAAATAAAGGAAGTGTTATAGCCTTGTTTATGTAATAAATCCGCAATAGTAAAGAAACCACTTTGGGCATTATTAAGTTTCACCACTGCACGAGCTGGTGTTGGCGTAAAACCTGCGGTTGTTGCTTCAATACCACGTACTGAACGCGTGCCTGTTGCATAAAGATTTTCAAATAACCACCCTTCTTTTGCGAGCTGATCCACATTTGGAGAAAGTGGTTTGCCACCAAGTGTTCCAATAAACTGAGCACCGAGACTTTCTTGTAGCAAAATCACGATATTTTTAGGTTTACCCTGATAAGTCGCGACATTTTTCGTTAAAGTTGGGTATTTATCTGAAATGTAATCACTTTCTGGACGGCCACGGCTAGCTTTAACAATACGAAACATTTCATCTGCATCCATTTTTCCGTACATTTCTGAAGATTTTTCTTCATCTTTAAATTGCTGTGCCGCATAAATGACGGAATAGCCCGAATTAAGCACCAGAGAATTCACTAACGCATCAGAAGAAAATGCCACCATGGCGGGGTTAATACCACGGTGTTGAAAACTTGAACGTGCCCCAAGGAAGCTCACGACAATCACAAGCAAAGCAATCACAGGGCGAAGTTTCCAACTGATTGAACGTAAATTTTTGACTGCCCAACCAGAAATTTTCCAATAAATCACGGCAGCTAAAATAGTGAAAACAAGGCTAAAAATTACCGCACTTAAATGTCCTTCCGCAAGCATTGAAAAAACTTCTTTCGGATAAATCAGATATTCGATAAATAAACGATTTGGGCGGTAATCGTAGGTTTCAATAAAGGCAGGTGTGGCAATTTCCATAAAGATAATGAACACGCTACCAAAGGTTAGCCATAGGCGTAAAATTTTTACCCAAACTTTACTGCTATGGAACAATGTTGTGAGCAATGCTGGTACGCCAAATAAATAACAAAGTGCCACAACATCCATTCGTACGCCTTGCAAAAATAATTGCAACCAGCCATCTACGGCGGATACACGCTCTGATTGCCATACAGCAAGTCCCAAACGGGATAAGGAAAGGATAATGAGATTAATTAACACGAATGTGAAGATGGGGAATAAAGGGGAATGCGCTTTTTTCATTGTAAAAACCACTAACACAACGGCATCCAAGCCGTATTAAATTAAAGAAAGATAGGCAACTGTCTATCAGCTCCTTTTCGACAAAATAAAAGCCTTAAAGTGCGGTAAATTTTCGCATAGTTTTACTTAATCTCAAATGTAAACACATTCACTAGAAAATAAAGCCTCGAGAAAAATCGAGGATTCATTAAATAAACGACAGAAATTCACCGCACTTTTTTTAATTACTCTTGTTGTGCTTTCACTGCTGCATAGGCAATCATATTGATAATACGACGAACAGATGCACCTGGATTAAGAATATGCGCAGATTTATTCATTCCCATTAAGATCGGGCCAACGGTAATTGCCGTAGTAGTGCCGCGTAATAAGCTATAACTAATACGTGATGCACTCAAATCAGGGAACACTAATAAATTTGCGCTTCCTTTCAATGGGCTATCAGACATTAATTCTTTTCTGTGTGCTTCATTCATCGCTAAATCTCCACGCATTTCACCATCGATCATTAAATGTGGATTGCGCTCTTTGACGATCTGTAATACTTCGCGCATTTTTGGTGCGCCTAATGAATCAGATGAACCAAAATTAGAATGAGAAAGCAATGCAACTGCAGGTTCAATACCAAAACGATGAATTTCTTCTGCTGCCATTAAGGTAATTTCAGCTAATTCTTCTGCTGTAGGATTACTGTTTACGTGAGTATCTGTTAAGAATACGTTACCAGTCGGTAATACAAGACTATTTAAAGCAGCGGCAGTTTTCACGCCGTCTTTTAAGCCAATAATATCTCGAATAGAGGCAAGGTGTTTTCCGTATGAACCAAATAAACCACATACTAAAGCGTCTGCATAACCTAAGCTAAGCAATGTAGAAGCTAATACGGTAGTGTTAGAACGCACGACACGTTTTGCGATTGCAGGTGTAATGCCTTTACGTTTAGTAAGTTCGTAATAGTGTTTCCAACATTCTTCATAGCGTGGATTATCTTCATTATCCACAATTTCAAAATCTACACCTGCAGTTAAACGTAAACCAAGTTTTTTAATTTTTTCTTCAATCACGCTGCGGCGACCAATTAAAATTGGATTTGCCAAGCCCATTGAAATCACTTCTTGGGTGGCATGTAATGCTTTATTTTCTTCCCCTTCCGCTAAAATAATGCGTTGTTTTGCCGATTTTGCTTGGCTGAAAATAGGACGCATAAACAAGCTCGTTTTGTAAACGAACTGAGTGAGTTTTTCAACATAAGCATCCCAATTTTGAATTGGACGAGTTGCCACACCAGATTCCATTGCAGCTTTTGCTACCGCTGGTGCAATACGCACAATCAAGCGAGGATCAAATGGACGAGGAATCACATAATCCGCACCAAATGTCGCCCCTTCGCCACCGTAAGCAGAGGTTACCACTTCGTTTTGCTCTTCTAATGCAAGGTCAGCAATGGCATAAACTGCCGCACGTTTCATTTCTTCATTAATAGTGGTTGCGCCCACATCTAATGCACCACGGAAAATAAATGGGAAACAAAGCACGTTATTTACTTGGTTTGGGTAATCGGAGCGGCCTGTACATACAATCGCATCAGGACGAACAGCTTTTGCTTCTGGCGGGGTAATTTCAGGATTTGGATTAGCTAAAGCAAGAATAATTGGATGCGCAGCCATACTTTTAACCATATCTTGCGTAAGCGCACCAGCCGCAGAACAACCTAAGAAAATATCTGCATTTGGAATCGCATCACCAAGTTTACGCCAGCCATTATCTTCAATTGCATAATCTTTTTTGGTTTGATCCATTTTGTCATCACGATCTTTATATACCACGCCTTTCGAGTCGCAAACTGTGATATTTTCACGTTTCATGCCTAAAGAAAGTAATAAGTTCAAACACGCAATAGATGCAGCACCCGCACCAGAAGCCACTAAGCGTACATCTTCAATTTTTTTACCTACAATACGAAGAGAATTGATGATCGCAGCAGCACTGATGATCGCCGTGCCATGTTGGTCATCATGGAATACAGGAATATTCATTCGCTCACGCAATTTTTGTTCGATATAGAAGCATTCAGGTGCTTTAATATCTTCAAGATTTACCCCACCGAAAGTTGGCTCTAACGAGGCAATAATATCCACAAGTTTATCGGGATCATGCTCATTCACTTCAATATCAAATACGTTGATGCCCGCAAATTTTTTGAACAACACGCCCTTTCCTTCCATTACGGGTTTGCCCGCTAGTGCGCCAATATTGCCAAGCCCAAGTACCGCTGTGCCATTGGAAATCACCGCCACTAAATTGCCACGTGCTGTATATTTGTAAGAGGCGGCAGGATCTTTTTCAATTTCTAAACAAGGCTCTGCCACACCCGGTGAATAAGCTAAGGCAAGATCACGTTGGGTTGCTAATGATTTTGTTGGGGTAACTTCGATTTTTCCAGGAATTGGAAATTCGTGGAAATCTAAGGCTGCTTGACGTAATTGTTCGGTCATAATAAATGCTCCATTTTCTTGAAACAGGATTGAAATATTGCGTCGATTATATCTGTTTTTTATTCAAAAAATTGTGACGAACTGCAAATTTTCACAACTTTATAACAAAATTTTTTTGATGCGAGGCATTAGCTAGACTTTTCATTTTTCAGCAAAAAAGGTAGGATTTTCGCAACAAAAGCATAAAGGATGAGAAAATGAATCCATTTCAAAAAATTAAAAGTGCGGTGAATAAATGCCAAAGATTTTTCATTAATCGCACTCTGCAACGTAAACTAACAAATCAAGGTATGACTGTCATTGCTGCCAATTGTATGGGTGCTTTTATCTTACATGATTTGCACCAGCCGTTTAATTCCCCTTTTGTGAATCTCTATCTCTCGCCACAGGATTTTTTGCGTTATTTACAAAATATGGATTTCTACCGTACTCAACCTCTCACATTCGTACAAACAGAAAAAAGTTATCCAGTGGGAAAACTTGCCGATCTTGAAATTCATTTTATGCATTATCACAGTGAGCAAGAAGCCAATGAAAAATGGCAACTTCGCACGCCACGAATGAAGTTAGACAATCTTTTTATTATGATGACAGATCGAGACGGCGTGACCGAAAAAGACATTCAACTTTTTGATCAACTCCCTTTCAAAAATAAAGTGATTTTTACTCACAAGCCCTATCCAGCTTTTAAATCGGCTTATTATATAAAAGGCTTCGAGAAGCAAAATCAGGTGGGCGATATTTTTGAATTTTCTGGCTGGAATGGGAAAAAATATTACGATCAATTCGATTACGTGAAGTGGTTTAATCAATCTTAACAGATAGAGGCTGCAGATTAAATGCAGCTTTTTTGTTTCGTTATAAAAGCAAAAACCTGTAAAATGCCTAGCGAATTTTAACAAGAGAAAACATAATGAGATTAGATAAATTTATTGCTGAAAATACGGGCTTAACGCGTTCTCAAGCAACAAAAGCGATCCGCCAAAGTGCGGTAAAAATTAATGGTGAAATTGTCAAAAGTGGTGCGGTTCAAATTTCACAAGAAGATAAAATCTATTTTGAAGATGAATTATTAACTTGGGTAGAAGAAGGCCAGTATTTTATGTTGCATAAGCCACAAGGCTGTGTTTGTTCTAATGATGACGGCGACTATCCAACAATTTATCAATTTTTTGATTACCCTTTAGCTGGAAAATTACATAGCGCAGGTCGCTTAGATGTGGATACGACAGGTTTCGTATTGCTTACCGATGATGGACAATGGTCACATCGCATCACTTCGCCAAAACATCATTGTGAAAAAACCTATTTGGTAACATTAGCTGATCCCGTAGAAGAAAATTATGCAGCGGCTTGTTCGGAAGGTATTTTATTACGCGGAGAAAAAGAGCCCACTAAACCAGCAAAATTAGAAATTTTAGATGATTACAATGTGAATCTGACCATTTCTGAAGGTCGTTATCATCAAGTAAAACGTATGTTTGCCGCACTTGGGAATAAAGTCGTTGGATTACATCGCTGGAAAATTGGTGATGTAGTGTTGGATGAATCCTTAGAAGAAGGCGAATACCGCCCATTAACTCAAAGTGAAATTGAAAAGTTAGTAAAATAATATGAATCAACAAAAATCGACTTTCATCTTTATTCTCACCCTCGGTATTCTCTCTATGCTACCGCCCTTTGGCGTGGATATGTATTTGCCGTCTTTTTTAGAAATTGCAAAGGATCTCGACGTAAGTCCAGAACAAGTACAACATACACGAACCTCTTTTGCCTACGGTATGGCGTTTGGTCAGCTTTTCTGGGGGCCTTTTGGCGATAGCTTTGGACGAAAACCGATCATTTTACTCGGTGTCATTGTAGGCGCGCTAACAGCTTTAGTACTCACTGAAATAAATTCAGTTGGAAATTTCACCGCACTTCGTTTTGTGCAAGGTTTCTTTGGTGCTGCACCTGTTGTGCTTTCAGGCGCATTATTGCGTGATTTATTTAGTAAAGATCAGCTATCCAAAGTGATGTCCACCATCACGTTAGTGTTTATGCTTGCACCTTTAGTTGCGCCAATTATTGGTGGTTACATCGTTAAATTTTTCCATTGGCATGCGATTTTTTACGTTATTTCACTGGTGGGATTATTAGCCGCAGCATTGGTCTTTTTCATCATTCCAGAAACCCATAAAAAAGAAAATCGCATTCCGCTGCGCTTAAATATTATCGCTCGCAATTTTCTTCTGCTTTGGAAGCAAAAAGAAGTGCTCGGCTATATGTTTGCCGCCTCTTTTGGATTTGGCGGGTTGTTTGCTTTTGTGACTGCAGGATCAATTGTCTATATCGGAATCTATGGGGTTCCTGTCGATCAGTTCGGTTACTTCTTCATGATGAATATCGTTACGATGATCTTTGCCTCCTTTTTGAATAGCCGATTTGTTACTAAAGTGGGCGCAGAAACAATGTTACGGGTAGCCCTCACAATTCAATTCCTTTCTGGAATGTGGCTAATTTTGACCGCACTTTTAGATCTCGGCTTTTGGTCAATGGCAATTGGCGTTGCCCTTTTCATCGGTCCAAACCCTGTGATTTCATCAAATACAATGGCATCAGCTTTAGAAAGATGTCCTCAAATGGCGGGAACAGCAAATTCTTTGATTGGCAGCGTACGTTTTGCAGTGGGTGCAATTATGGGAAGTTTAGTCGCATCAATGAAAATGGATACGGCTGCCCCAATGCTCTTTACGATGGGCGGATGTGTCGCGATTTCCGTGTTGGCGTATTACTTTCTAACCAGCCGAAATTTAAAAAGCCGTGGGTAAATTCCCCACGGTGCAATGATTGTTTTCTTTATTAAACGAAGACCATCCATAAAGGTAAGCAAACAGCAATAAATAATAGGATAAATAAACTATTGGCAGATAATTTCCACTTTTGGAAACTATGTAAAATCAGAATAGCCGCAATAACAAAATGGCAAACAAAATAAATGATGTAAGCGAAAATACTGTCAGAATTAACCGCACTTTCCATGCCATTTAAAAGTAAAAATAAGAATATTGCCAAAGCATTTAGGGCTAGCAATATAATCATTACTAAGGGCAATAATGCAATAAAACCTTGTAAACGATTTCGTGCAATAACAAGCGCAAGATTTGCCAAAATCACGCCAGATAAAATTGGTGCAAAAGGGTTATATTCAGCAAAAGCACTCGCAGGAAGTACGGTAAAAATCATTAAATAACTCAAGCAACCTAAACCCGCAATTAATGCAGCCATCAATAAAAAACTGTTACGGATTTTTTCAGATTTGGGTTGTTTCCAAATAAAATACACAACAGAAAGACCACATACGCTCATCACGTTAGTAAGCATGTGATTATTTTGTAATAGGCTTATCAACAACCAGACCGCCCAATAAATAGCAAAAGTCAGATTAACTTTGATTAAACGACCACGTTGTCCTGGGCAAATTTCGCCACGATAAAATACCAACAACGAAATTAGCTGCGCAACCAACACGCCTATACCTAAGTGAGGCATTGTTTGTTTTTCAGATTGCAAAGAAAAAATAAATAGATCGATGCCAAGCACCATTGAGATCGATAATACCGCAAGCAATGCCGCGATATATTTAGAAGATTGTTCTGACATAATTTTGACGTCTGAAAAAATAATACGTCATTATGCTAAAAATTCATTAAATTTTAAAGTAAAATGAAGCCAATTTTAACCACACTTAGGTACATGAATGTTACTTAGCATTTTATATATCATCGGTATCACTGCTGAAGGAATGACTGGTGCACTTGCGGCAGGTCGTGAAAAAATGGATATTTTCGGCGTGATAATTATCGCATCTGTGACTGCCATTGGTGGCGGCTCTGTGCGTGATGTACTGCTCGGACATTACCCTCTCGGCTGGGTTAAGCACCCAGAATATTTTTTAATGGTGGCAAGTGCGGCGGTAATTACCGTATATGTTGCACCATTTATCAATCATTTTATGCGCTACTTTCGCACTATTTTCTTGGTGCTTGATGCGATGGGCTTAGTGGTGTATTCCATTATTGGCGCACAAATTGCAATGGATATGGGACATAGCCTTACCATTGTTTGTATTGCAGGCTGTATTACTGGTGCCTTTGGCGGGGTTCTACGCGATATGCTATGCAATCGAATTCCTCTCGTGTTCCAAAAAGAACTCTATGCCAGCATTGCGCTATTTGCCACGCTGACTTATTACGCATTAAGTACACTTCAAGTAGAACATACACTTGCCGTGTTACTCACACTTATTAGCAGCTTTACTTTACGCCTTTTAGCTATTCATTTCGAATGGGGGTTGCCGGTGTTTAATTACCAAGAACTCACATCGGAAGAACAAGATAAGCTGCCAAATAAAAAGAAATAAATACAATAAAGGGAATAACTATGTTAGAACAAATGGGTAAACAAGCCAAAGATGCTGCATTTATCTTGGCTCAACTCACCACTGCTGAAAAAAATTGTGCATTATCCATTATTGCAGAACAACTCCAACAACAAGCACCGCTTATCTTAGCCGAAAACGCAAAAGATATTGAACTTGCTAAACAAAATGGATTATCGGATGCCTTGATTGATCGCTTACTGCTCACACAAGAACGTTTACAAAGCATTGCTAATGATGTACGCCACGTTATTTCTCTAGCAGATCCCGTGGGGAAAATCATAGACGGCGGTACATTGGATAGCGGACTTAAAATTGAACGCGTACGCACTCCGCTCGGCGTCATTGGTACAATTTATGAAGCTCGCCCAAATGTGACCATTGATGTGGCAAGTCTTTGCCTTAAAACTGGCAATGCGGTGATTTTACGCGGCGGTAAAGAAACACAATTTTCTAACAAGATTTTAATCGAAGTTGTACAAAATGCTTTAGAGCAAGCAGGCTTACCAAAATTTGCGGTGCAAGCCATTACCGATCCAAACCGTGAACTCGTTATGCAATTATTAAAACTGGATCGCTATGTGGATATGATTATTCCTCGTGGTGGTTCGGGTTTACATGAATTGTGTAAACAACATTCGACTATTCCTGTTATTGTGGGTGGTGTGGGTGTTTGTCATACTTTCGTTGAAAAAAGTGCGGATCAAAATAAAGCGATTTTTGTTATTGATAACGCCAAAACCCAACGTCCAAGCACCTGTAACACATTGGAAACATTGTTAGTTCAACATTCTATTGCTGAAGAATTTTTACCCAAACTCGTCTCTCACCTTTCCGCTAAAAACGTAAAATATCATGCAAAACCCACCGCACTTAATATATTGAAACAAGCGGGTGCGAATGTCTGCGAAGTGACAGAAAAAGAATTACGCAAAGAATGGGGATCATTGGATTTGAATGTCGTTGTTGTGGAAGATATTCATGCTGCTATTGAGCATATCCGCCAATATGGTACACAACATTCTGAAAGTATTTTAACTTCCTCACAAAACCTAGCCCGTCAATTTATCAATCAAGTTGATGCGGCAGCCGTTTATGTGAATGCAAGCACACGCTTTACTGATGGCGGACAATTTGGATTAGGCGCAGAAGTTGCCGTGAGTACCCAAAAACTTCATGCTCGTGGCCCAATGGGATTAGAAGCATTAACCAGTTATAAATGGGTTTGTGAAGGCGAATATACTGTCCGCAAATAAAACCTAAAGTGCGGTAATTTTTAGAAGAGATTATTTGCATATAAAAAAGTCCGCGAAATGCGGACTTTTTCACTATCTTTATTTGTCAGATTTACCCAAATTATCAAAGAATTTTTTCACACCGTCTAAAAATCCTGAAGATTTTGGTGCATGTTTACTTAAATCTTTACCTTGTAAACTTTCCTCAAGTTTTTGAAGTAATTCTTTTTGCTCGCTGGTTAAATTAACTGGCGTTTCTACCACGATACGGCAAATTAAATCGCCCGCATAGCCACTACGTGTAGAGGTGACACCTTTTCCTCGCATGCGGAATAATTTTCCTGTTTGCGTTTCAGCAGGGATTTTGAGTTTCACTCTGCCATCTAAAGTTGGCACTTCAATTTCACCGCCAAGCGCTGCAGTAGCAAAGCTGATTGGTACTTCACAGTAAAGATTAGAGCCATCACGTTCAAAAATATTATGTTCTCTCACGTGAATCACAACATATAAATCTCCAGCTGGTGCGCCATTTTCGCCCGCTGCACCTTTACCAGCTAAGCGAAGCTGGTTGCCCGTATCTACGCCTGCAGGAATTTTTACTGAAAGATTTTCTTTCTTATGAACTCGTCCTTCTCCATGACAACTGCGACAAGGTTTTTCAATTTTCTTACCGCTACCGTGACAAGTTGGACAGATACTTTCAGATACAAAGAAACCTTGCTGACGACGAATTCGACCAGAACCGTGGCAATGCGGACAAGTTTCCACTTTAGAACCTTTTTCAGCCCCAGAGCCACCACAGCTATCACAATGTGCAAGAGTATTGATTTGAATATCTTTGGTTGTACCTTTTACGGCTTCTTCTAGGCTAATTTCTAAGTCATAACGTAAGTCTTCGCCACGAACAACGCGCTGACGACCACGTCCACCACCGCCGAAAATATCGCCAAAAATATCACCGAACATATCACCAAAATCAGCACTGCCAAAGCCGCCACCGAAGCCACCTGCGCCACCACCTTGTTCAAAGGCTGCGTGGCCATATTGATCGTAGGCTGCGCGTTTTTGATCGTCGCCTAATACTTCATAAGCTTCATTAATTTCTTTGAATTTTTCTTCTGCTTCTTTACTGCCTTGGTTTTTATCGGGGTGATGTTTAGACGCTAAACGTTTATACGCACGTTTGATGTCGTCCTCACTCGCCCCTTTTTGTAGGCCAAGGACTTCGTAGTAATCTTTTTTTGCCATAGTAATTTTGTAATTTGTTGCTGAAAATAAATACACCAAAAGGGCGTGTTTCCACGCCCTTTGTTTATGCTAAGAAGAGCGGTGAATTATTTATTATCTTTCACTTCTTCAAATTCAGCATCTACCACGCCATCATCTTTTGCTGATGATTGTTGTGGTTGCTCGCCACCAGCTTGTTGAGCTTTTGCTTGAGCCACTTGCATTAACGGTTCAGAGGCTTTAATTACCGCTTCAATTTTCGCTTCAATTTCTGCTTTATCTTCGCCTTTTACCGCTGTTTCAAGCTCAGCGACTGCAGCTTCAATTTTCTCTTTGTCTGCGACACTCAATGCATCGCCAGCTTCTGCAATTTGTTTACGTGTTGCGTGAGCAATACCATCTGCTTGATTACGAGCTTGAACAACTTCTTCAAATTTACGGTCTGCATCAGCATTTGCTTCTGCATCACGCACCATTTGTTGAATTTCTTCATCAGATAAACCAGATGATGCTTGAATACGAATTTGTTGCTCTTTACCCGTATTTTTATCTTTTGCTGATACGTTGATTACGCCGTTTGCATCGATATCAAATGTTACTTCAATTTGTGGCATACCACGCGGTGCAGGATTAATACCTTCTAGGTTGAATTGACCTAAAGATTTATTGTCTGCCGCACGTTTACGTTCGCCTTGAAGAACGTGAATAGTTACCGCACTTTGGTTATCTTCTGCTGTTGAGAATACTTGCGATTTTTTAGTTGGAATCGTGGTATTTTTCTCAATTAAAGTGGTCATCACACCGCCCATGGTTTCGATACCTAAAGATAATGGAGTTACGTCTAATAAAAGAACATCTTTCACATCACCTTTTAATACACCACCTTGAACTGCCGCACCGATTGCCACCGCTTCATCAGGGTTTACATCTTTACGCGCTTCTTTACCGAAGAATTCAGCAACTTTTTGTTGTACAAGTGGCATACGAGTTTGGCCACCCACAAGAATAATATCGTGGATTTCGCTTACACCTTTATCTGCATCTTTTAATACCGCTTTCAAAGACTCAATTGAGCTTGCCACTAAATCTTCTACTAATGCTTCTAATTTTGCACGAGTGATATTTAATGCTAAGTGTTTAGGGCCTGTCGCATCTGCAGTGATGTACGGAAGGTTCACTTCAGTAGATTGCGCTGATGACAGTTCAATTTTTGCTTTTTCTGCAGCTTCTTTCACACGTTGTAATGCCATTGCATCATTACGTAAATCAATGTTTTGTTCTTTTTTGAACTCATCAATAATGTAATCAATTACACGGTTATCGAAGTCTTCACCACCTAAGTGAGTGTTACCACCGGTTGCTAACACTTCGAAAGTTTGTTCTCCATCAAAGTTATCAATTTCGATGATTGAAATATCAAATGTACCACCACCTAAGTCGTAAACAGCGATCACTTGGTTCTCTTTGCTTGAACCTAAACCAAACGCTAACGCAGCCGCTGTTGGTTCATTAATGATACGTTTTACATCTAAGCCTGCAATTTTACCTGCATCAATCGTTGCTTGACGTTGTGCATCATTAAAGTATGCAGGCACAGTAATTACTGCTTCAGTTACCGCTTCACCCAAGAAATCTTCTGCAGTTTTTTTCATTTTTTTCAACACTTCTGCTGAAATTTGCGGTGGGGCTAACTTATCACCTTTTACGTTTACCCAAGCATCGCCATTGTCAGCACGAGTAATTTCAAAAGGCATAATTTTAATATCGCGTTGAACTTCTTCGCTTTCAAAACGACGACCAATTAAGCGTTTAATCGCAAACAATGTATTTTTCGGGTTAGTGATTGCTTGACGTTTTGCTGGCTGACCCACTAAAGTTTCATTATCTGTATAAGCAATAATTGAAGGGGTTGTACGCGCACCCTCTACATTTTCAATAACGCGCGCTTTATCGCCGTCCATTACAGCTACACAAGAGTTTGTTGTACCTAAGTCAATACCAATAATTTTTCCCATTTTGTACTCCTAGTAAAAATTTTAAAATTCAGGGTAATTTATTACGAGTTTTAAGATGTGGATATTCTTTCGCATTTCAAGAGAAAATTTTAAAAATTTTTTATTTCTTAAAGTGCGGTAATTTCCGTTCTTGTTTTTCAAAATAAGTCTCAAATGATGAAGTTCAAAGGGAAAACAAAAATTTTCAGGCAAGAAAAAGGGATTTGTGATAAATTTGGCGAAAATTTTTACTTTAAAATAGGAAAGAAATAAATGAAAAAATCAAAAATTGCTGCAGGCGTAATCGTTGCCCTTGCTGCCGTTTGGTGTACAGGTGCATGGTTTACAGGGAAAAAAGCTGAAGAAGAATATTTATATCAACTAAAACAGTTAAATCAACTATTTACCAAAACTGAGGAATTAGAAGAAAGTAAAATTTTTTATAAAAATATAAAATTTGAAAGAGGATTATTTGCCTCTCACATTCAAGATCAAATAGAAATTCACAAGGCAAATGAAACGATCATTATTCCTTTATCATCAACACTTTATCACGGGCCTTTGCCGCTTGATCGCGTGGCAAAACTGAATTTCGTTCCAGCCATTTTTTCAAGCCAAACATTGTTAGGAAAAAATGCAACAACTCAGGCATTCTTTGATATCACAGAATCAGAGAAACCGTTACAACTGAATTTCGCAATGAATTATTCATTAAGCGGTAATGCGGAATTAAAACTTGCATCGGGGCAATATCACAATGAGCAATCTAAGACAGATTTTGATTGGTCAAATGTCGTATTAAATATTGATTTAAACCAAAATACACCAAATAACTATGTGCTATCTGTCGATACATTTAATTCAAATGCCCCTAATCATGCAGTTTCAACCGCTTCATCAATTAAAATAAAAGATCTTGTCGTACAAGGCTCGTTGCAAAGCACAAAATGGCCATTTATTTATAGTGGGAATATCAATAGTAAAATAGGCTATTTTGAGCAAAATACCGAATCTGCAGAGACTGGCGAAAAATTCTCTCTTATTCAGAAAAACAGCCAAGCAAATTTAACTACACAAGTTGAGGGAGATACAGTAAATATCATCAATAAAACAAATCTGGATGAATTACATATTAACGGTAACAACTTAGGTAAAGTGACCAACAATGTAGAATTCAACCATATTGATGGCAACGCATTACAAGAACTTTTAAATATTTTAGTTGCAATAGGCAAAGCCGACTCAGATACGCCTTTATCTAAACCATTGGTGCAAAAATTACAACAAGCAGGCATGATCATTGCGAATAATCAGCCTCAAATTAAATTTACCCCTCTTTCTATTTCTGATGAAAAAGGCAAAGTGGCATTGGATCTAAATATTGCTTTAGTGCCAAATCCTAAATTTGATTTAATACGCAGTGGCTTATACAAACAATTCAAAGATTTTTCGATCAATTTTGATGTGAACAAAGAAACTGCGATTTCATTGTTATCTAAATTTGTACCAGAAAACCAAAAGCAAGATTTCGTTCACCAATTGAATGAATTAGTTACCAAAGGTGAAGTGAATGGCATTATCGTAAACGCCGATAAAGCTGTAACATTAACGCTTGCTCTAGAAAATAACGAATTAAAACTAAACGGCAAGCCAATCCCAGAAGAACAGTTGAAAATGGTACTCTTTATACTTGTAATGGGGGGATTTGGGAGATAACTAAAACAGGGCGATAAATTTTGTTCGCGTTTTTCAGTATCGTAGGGTGAGCTTCAGCCCACCGTTTTTATTCCATTTTTTATGGTTAATTGGTGGGCTAAAGCCCACCCTACAACTCTAAAGTGCGGTAAATTTTCGTTGCAGTTTAAGCTAACCGCTCTTTTAAATACCCCTCATAATCTGGCACTTCAATTTCCACATCTTGTTCAAATAAAACTGAAGTTAAAAGAAAATCTGCAGAGCTTTGATTAATCGCAACAGGGATATTCCACACTGTTGCAATACGCATAAGGGCTTTCACATCAGGATCATGTGGGGCGGCATTCATTGGATCCCAAAAGAAGATCATCATGTCGATTTTCTTTTCTGCGATTAATCCACCAAGTTGTTGGTCACCTCCCATCGGACCACTTAATAAAGATTGAATGCTTAAACCTGTTTCTCGTTCTAAAATATGCCCTGTTGTACCTGTTGCATAAAGTATATGAGGCTTAAGTGCCTCTTTGTGTTTTTGCGTCCAATTCAGTAAATTTTTTTTACAACTATCGTGAGCCACAAGTGCAATACGTTTGTGTTGAGTGAGGGTTCGAGTTGTTGTCTGCATTGCTGAGTCCTTTTTGAAAAAAATCTGAAAAAACTTTAAAACAAAGCCCGATGGAATGCAATATTTTACTGGTTATTTTAGCGAACAAAAAAACACAAAAAAATTACCGCACTTTCAAATAATTATTTATGGCAAAGCTGATTTGATATGATGATTTGATGAAAATTCACTATCTTTATCTCAAAAAATCTTCTAAAATTTACAAGATTTGTTAAATGTTTGTGAAAAGCAAATATTGCCGTATTCGTGTTTAGCCTTGTCTAAACTAATATTCACTCAAAACAGATTAAGGAAAACCTATGTCTGAGATTTTAAAAAATGACGTTGATCCAATCGAAACACAAGATTGGTTGCAATCATTAGATTCATTAATTCGTGAAGAGGGCGTTGAGCGTGCTCAATATATCGTTGAGCAAGTTATTGGTCAAGCACGTACAAGTGGTGTTTCATTGCCAACAGGAGTTACCACTGATTACGTGAATACTATTCCTGTGGCTGAGCAACCTGCTTATCCAGGTGATCACGCCATCGAACGTCGTATTCGTTCAGCAGTACGTTGGAATGCGATCGCGATGGTTTTACGCAGTCAGAAGAAAGATCTTGATTTAGGTGGGCATATTTCCACTTTCCAATCTGCAGCAACAATGTATGAAGTTTGCTACAACCACTTTTTTAAAGCTGCAACAGAGAAAAATGGCGGCGATTTAATTTTCTTCCAAGGCCATGCAGCACCAGGTATGTATGCGCGTGCTTTCTTAGAAGGTCGTTTAACTGAAGAACAAATGGATAACTTCCGTCAAGAAGCCTTTACCGACGGTTTATCTTCATATCCACACCCTAAATTAATGCCTGAATTCTGGCAATTCTCTACGGTTTCTATGGGTTTAGGCCCTGTGAATGCCATCTACCAAGCGCGTTTCTTAAAATATCTCGATAACCGTGGTTTAAAAGATACCAAAGATCAAAAAGTTTATGCATTCTTAGGCGATGGCGAGATGGATGAAATTGAGTCTAAAGGTGCATTAACTTTTGCGGCTCGTGAGAAGTTAGATAACTTAATCTTCACTATCAGCTGTAACTTACAACGTTTAGATGGCCCTGTGAATGGTAATGGTAAAATCGTTCAAGAATTAGAAGGGCTATTTACTGGTGCTGGCTGGGAAGTGATTAAAGTTTTATGGGGCAGCGATTGGGATAAATTATTCGCGAAAGATACTTCAGGTAAATTAACTCAGTTAATGATGGAAGTCGTTGATGGAGACTATTTAACCTTTAAATCTAAAGATGGTGCATATATTCGCGAACACTTCTTCGGTCGTTATCCAGAAACTGCTGCATTAGTTGCTGATATGACCGATGATGAAATCTGGGCATTACGCCGTGGTGCACATGATAGCGAAAAATTATATGCAGCCTATGCAAAAGCACAAAATGCAACGAAACCAGTTGTGATTTTAGCGCATCAAGTTAAAGGTTATAAAATTCCTGAAGCGGAAAGTAAAAATACCGCTCACCAATCTAAAAAAATGTCTTACGAAAGCCTTAAAGGTTTCCGTGACTTCTTTGAATTACCATTAACCGATGAACAAGTAGAAAAATTAGAATACATTAAATTTGCTGAAGGCACACCTGAGTATGAATACTTACATGGTCACCGTAAAGCATTAAACGGTTATGTTCCCGCTCGTCGTACTAAATTTGATGTTGAATATAAAGTTCCTGCATTAGAAGAGTTTAAAGCATTATTAGAAGAACAACCTCGTGGTATTTCAACCACTATGGCGTTTACTCGTGCATTAAACATCTTATTAAAAGATAAAAACATCGGTAAAACTATCGTTCCAATGATTGCGGATGAAGCACGTACTTTCGGTATGGAAGGTTTATTCCGTCAAGTTGGTATTTATAACCCACATGGTCAAAACTATGTACCTTCAGACCGTGATTTAGTGGCTTACTATCGTGAAGCAAAAGATGGTCAAGTATTACAAGAAGGTATCAATGAATTAGGTGCAACCGCATCTTGGTTAGCAGCAGCGAACTCGTACTCTGTCAATAACCAACCGATGATTCCATTCTTTATCTATTACTCAATGTTCGGTTTCCAACGTGTGGGCGATATGATGTGGGCTGCAGGCGACCAATTAGCTCGTGGCTTTATGGTAGGGGGTACTTCTGGTCGTACAACCTTAAATGGCGAAGGTTTACAACACGAAGACGGTCACAGCCATATTCAAGCGGGCGTTATTCCTAATTGCGTTACTTACGATCCATCATTTGCATTTGAAGTTGCTGTTATTATGCAAGACGGTATCAACCGTATGTACGGCGAAAAACAAGAAGATGTATTCTATTATATGACTACATTAAATGAAGTGATGGATCAACCTGCAATGCCTGCTGGTGCGGAAGAAGGTATCCGTAAAGGTTTATATAAATTTGAAACAGTGGAAGGTAAAAAAGGCAAAGGTCACGTTCAATTATTAGGTTCTGGTGCGATTATGCGTCACGTTCGTGAAGCGGCACAAATTCTTGCAAATGACTACGGTGTGACTTCAGATGTATTTTCTGCGCCTTCATTCAATGAATTAGCACGCGAAGGTCATGATGCAGCACGTTGGAACTTATTACACCCAACAGAGACACAACGCGTACCATACGTTGCTCAAGTATTAGCTGATTTACCAACCGTTGCTTCAACTGACTATGTGAAAGGTTATGCTGATCAAATCCGTGCATTTGTACCAAGTAAGCACTATCATGTATTAGGTACAGACGGTTTCGGTCGTTCAGATAGCCGTGCAAACTTACGTGAACACTTCGAAGTTGATGCACGTTATGTTGTGGTTGCTGCACTTTCTCAATTAGCGAAAGAAGGTACAGTATCTAACCAAGTGGTTGCAGATGCGATTGCGAAATTCGGTTTGAATGTAGATCGTATCAATCCGCTTTATGCGTAATTGATGAAAACTGCGGTCAAAAAACATTGTGTTTTATGACCGCACTTTAAAAGGAACAAAAAATGTCAAAACAAATTCAAATTCCTGATATTGGTAGTGATGAAGTTACCGTAACAGAAGTGATGGTAAACGTAGGCGATACCATTTCTGTTGATCAATCTATCATTAACGTTGAAGGCGATAAAGCTTCAATGGAAGTGCCTGCACCAGAAGCGGGTGTTGTAAAAGAAATTTTAGTGAAAGTGGGCGATAAAGTTTCAACTGGTACTCCAATGCTTGTATTAGAAGCTGCAGGTGCTGCTCCAGCAGCTGATGAGCCTACTGCTCCAGTAGCTGATGCGCCTACTGCACCAGTGGTTGCTACCGCACCAACGGCTTCAGCTATTGTAGAAGTAAATGTGCCAGATATTGGTGGCGATGAAGTCAATGTAACCGAAATTATGGTTGCAGTTGGCGATACAATCACTGAAGAACAATCTTTAATTACCGTTGAAGGCGATAAAGCCTCAATGGAAGTTCCTGCACCATTCGGCGGTGTGGTAAAAGAAATTTTAGTGAAATCAGGCGATAAAGTTTCAACTGGTTCATTAATTATGCGTTTTGAAGTACTAGGTGCAGCTCCAGCAGCAGCATCAGCATCAGCTTCAACATCAGCACCACAGACAGCAGCTCCTGCTACTACTGCACAAGCACCACTGGCAGCAGCTCCTGCTACTACTGCACAAGCACCACAGGCAGCAGATCCTGATACTACTGCACAAGCAGCTCAATCAAATAACAACGTATCTGGATTAAGCCAAGAACAAGTAGAAGCAAGTACAGGATATGCACACGCAACACCAGTTATTCGTCGTTTAGCTCGTGAATTTGGTGTAAATCTAGATAAAGTAAAAGGTACTGGTCGTAAAGGTCGTATCGTTAAAGAAGATATTGAAGCTTATGTGAAGACCGCAGTTAAAGCTTATGAAAGCGGTGCAACAGCACAAGCTACTGGCAATGGTGTAGCAAATGGTGCTGGATTAGGCTTATTGCCATGGCCAAAAGTTGATTTCAGTAAATTTGGCGAAATTGAAGAAGTTGAATTAAGTCGTATCAACAAAATTTCAGGTGCTAACTTACATCGTAACTGGGTAATAATTCCACACGTTACTCACTTCGATAAAGCAGATATCACGGATTTAGAAGCATTCCGTAAAGAACAAAATGCGTTAGCAGAAAAACAAAAACTCGGCGTAAAAATCACGCCAGTTGTGTTCATTATGAAAGCGGTGGCAAAAGCATTAGAAGCGTATCCACGTTTCAATAGCTCAATTACCGAAGATGCTCAACGCTTAATCCTGAAAAAATATATTAACATCGGTGTCGCAGTAGATACGCCGAATGGCTTAGTCGTGCCTGTATTCAAAAATGTGAACAAGAAAGGCATTATCGAACTTTCACGTGAATTAATGGAAGTATCGAAAAAAGCACGTGAAGGCAAATTGACTGCATCTGATATGCAAGGTGGCTGTTTCACCATTTCAAGTCTTGGTGGTATTGGTACAACGCACTTTGCGCCAATCGTAAATGCGCCAGAAGTAGCTATCCTTGGTGTGTCTAAATCATCAATGGAGCCAGTATGGAACGGTAAAGAATTTGCGCCACGCTTAATTCTTCCAATGTCATTATCATTCGACCACCGTGTCATTGATGGTGCAGATGGAGCTCGTTTCATTAGCTATCTTGGCTCTGTTTTAGCAGATTTACGTCGCTTAGTAATGTAATCTGTAGGTGGGCTTTAAGCCCACCGATTAATGAAATCTTTGGTGGGCAGAAACCCATCCTATAAAGACCGTAAAAGTGCGGTCAATATTTTTAACGTTTTTACGAGGTAAAAATGAGTAAAGAAATTAAAACCCAAGTCGTTGTACTTGGTGCAGGTCCTGCCGGTTATTCAGCCGCATTCCGTTGTGCGGATTTAGGATTAGAAACTGTTATTGTTGAGCGTTATTCAACCTTAGGTGGGGTGTGTTTAAACGTAGGTTGTATTCCATCTAAAGCGTTATTACACGTTGCAAAAGTAATTGAAGAAGCAAAGCACGCTAATAAAAATGGTATTTATTTTAGTGAACCACGCATTGAGCTAGATGAAGTACGTGCAGGTAAAGAAGCTGTTGTTGCTAAATTAACTGGCGGTTTAGCAGGAATGGCAAAAGCACGTAAAGTGACTGTTGTTGAAGGTTTAGCGACTTTTACCGATTCTCACACATTAGTTGCGCGTGATCGCGATGGAAACCCAACGACTGTTAAATTCGACAATGCCATTATTGCGGCAGGTTCTCGTCCAGTTCAATTACCCTTTATCCCACACGAAGATCCTCGTATTTGGGATTCAACAGATGCACTTAAATTAAAAGAAGTACCGAAAAAACTACTTATTATGGGCGGTGGTATCATCGGTTTAGAAATGGGTACTGTATACAATGCTTTAGGTTCTGAAGTTGAAGTTGTTGAAATGTTCGACCAAGTGATTCCCGCAGCAGATAAAGATGTTGTTGGTATTTACACTAAACAAGTTGAGAAAAAATTCAAGTTAATGCTTGAAACCAAAGTGACTGCAGTTGAAGCAAAAGATGATGGTATCTACGTTTCAATGGAAGGCAAAGCCTGTAATGACACCAAACGTTATGATGCAGTACTTGTCGCTATCGGTCGTGTGCCAAATGGTAAATTGATTGATGCAGGTAAAGCAGGCGTTGAAGTAGATGATCGTGGTTTTATTCACGTTGATAAACAAATGCGTACCAACGTGCCACATATCTACGCAATTGGGGATATTGTAGGTCAGCCAATGTTAGCACATAAAGGTGTTCACGAAGGTCACGTTGCCGCAGAAGTCATTGCAGGACAAAAACACTACTTCGATCCTAAAGTAATTCCATCAATCGCTTATACCGAACCAGAAGTGGCGTGGGTAGGTAAAACTGAGAAAGAATGTAAACAAGAAGGCTTAAACTACGAAGTGGCTAAATTCCCTTGGGCTGCATCAGGCCGCGCGATTGCATCTGAATGTTCAGAAGGTATGACGAAGTTAATCTTTGATAAAGATACGCATCGTGTACTGGGCGGTGCAATCGTAGGTTCTAATGGTGGGGAATTATTAGGCGAAATTGGTTTGGCAATTGAAATGGGTTGTGATGCAGAAGATATCGCATTAACTATCCACGCACACCCAACGTTACATGAGTCTGTTGGCTTAGCTGCGGAAGTATTTGAAGGCTCAATTACTGACCTTCCAAATGCAAAAGCGAAGAAAAAATAATTCTTATTGAAGAATTTTTAATTCTGCTTAGATTAAAAATTCCAGCCTAAATAAAAATCCCCAATTGGGGATTTTTATTTTCCTCTCTTTCTATTTTTTTATGATAGAATGCCAATCTAAAAACGTTTCTTTTTTTTACCGCACTTTTGAGCATTATTTATGACTACACAACTTGATTTAATCAAATCTTCTATCAAATCAATTCCTAATTATCCAAAAGAAGGCATTATCTTCCGCGACATTACGACCCTTTTAGAAGTTCCAGCAGCTTTTAAAGCAACAATAGATCTTATTGTGGAACAATATCGCGATAAAGGAATTACCAAAGTGCTTGGAACTGAATCTCGTGGTTTTATTTTTGGTGCCCCCGTTGCCTTAGCACTAGGTTTACCTTTCGAATTAGTACGTAAACCTAAAAAATTACCACGTGAGACTATTTCTCAATCTTATCAATTAGAATATGGTCAAGATACTTTGGAAATGCACGTTGATGCAATTTCAGAAGGTGACAATGTTTTAATTATTGATGATTTATTAGCAACTGGTGGCACAGTTGAAGCGACAGTAAAATTAGTGCAACGTTTAGGTGGAGCGGTAAAACACGCTGCATTTGTGATTAATTTACCTGAATTAGGTGGCGAAAAACGCTTAAATAATTTGGGCGTTGATTGCTATACACTCGTCAATTTTGAAGGTCATTAATTAAGGATTCGATGAGCTATCAAGTCTTAGCCAGAAAGTGGCGACCAAAAACATTTGCTGATGTCGTTGGGCAAGAACATATTATCACGGCATTAGCAAATGGATTAAAAGATAATCGACTACATCACGCTTACCTCTTTTCAGGCACGCGTGGTGTAGGAAAAACCTCTATTGCTAGATTATTCGCGAAAGGATTAAATTGTGTTCACGGTGTAACGGCAACGCCTTGTGGCGAATGTGAAAATTGTAAAACTATTGAGCAAGGCAATTTTATTGATTTAATTGAAATTGATGCGGCGTCTCGCACAAAAGTTGAAGACACGCGTGAATTATTGGATAACGTGCAATATAAACCAGTTGTGGGCAGATTTAAGGTTTACTTAATCGATGAAGTCCATATGCTATCTCGTCATTCATTTAATGCGTTGCTCAAAACTTTAGAAGAACCGCCCGAATATGTAAAATTTTTACTCGCAACAACAGATCCACAAAAACTACCTGTAACTATTCTTTCTCGCTGTTTACAATTTCATCTTAAAGCATTAGATGAAACTCAAATCTCCCAGCATCTTGCCCATATTTTGACGCAAGAAAATATTCCTTTTGAAGAACCTGCATTAGTTAAACTTGCAAAAGCAGCACAAGGAAGTATTCGTGATAGCTTAAGTTTAACGGATCAAGCCATTGCAATGGGCGACCGACAAGTTACAAATAATGTTGTAAGCAATATGTTAGGGTTGCTTGATGATAACTATTCTGTTGATATTTTATACGCCTTACATCAAGGCAATGGCGAACTCTTAATGCGAACACTACAAAGAGTTGCTGATGCGGCAGGCGATTGGGATAAATTACTTGGCGAATGTGCAGAAAAATTACATCAAATTGCGCTTATGCAACTTCTTCCACAAAAATCTTCAGATAACAATGAACATTTTTCATTTTTAGCCAAACATATCTCTCCAGAAAATGTTCAGTTTTTTTATCAAGTCATTGTTTCTGGTAGAAAAGATTTATCAAATGCACCAAATCGTCGTATTGGTGCAGAGATGACATTATTGAGGGCATTGGCATTCCACCCAAAGTTCCTTACGGCAGTACCAAAGGCTAACACCACTATTACTCCACCGCCATCAACGCCAAGTGCGGTTGAAAATACGGGTAATTATGTCGATGTGCCAGTACTGTCGCAAAGTATCAAATCTGCTTATTCTCAAGTAAAACCAAATAAAACGAGCATTCCAAATTTGGCAAGCCTTTCGGCTTTAGATGCGCTTGAACATTTAACACAACTGGAAAACCAAGAACGTCAAGAACACAAAGCTGAATCATTAGCTGTAGTAAGTGAAACCTTACATCACATCCAAGAACTAGACGAAGAAAAATCTCATAAAAAAATGACCGCACTTCCCGTGCGAGAAATGACTGAGCCGAAGCCCAAGCACATAGAAAAGCCAACAGTACAACCAAATGCCGCACAGGCTCCACAAAAAAATAGCACAGAAGAAAATTCAAGTGATGATAATGTAGAAATTGCTCAAGATGAGCAAGAAATCTTGAGTGCTGACACCTATCGTTGGGAATGGAGCAATCCAGAACTTGCTAAAGCCGATACAGGCGTTCGTCCTTCTGATATAAAACAGGCGATTTTAAAAGATATTACGCCTGAATTACGTTTAAAAATCATTACCAAAACTCAACAACAAGATGAGTGGGCAGATATAGTTGAGCGTTCTGGCTTAACAGGATTTAGCAAAGAATTAGCGTTAAATTGTTTCTTACAAAGCAAAACCGATGATGAAATCAATCTTGGACTACATTCAGAAAAATCCCATTTACGCCAAGACAGAAGTATAAAAAATTTAGCTGAAGCATTAAGCAAATTACAAGGTAAAGATATTCGATTAACAATTAATCTTGATGATAGCAATGTCACGACGCCAATTGAATATCGCCGCAATATTTATCAAGCATTGCGGGAAAAAGCTCAAAATGAGTTGCAAAAAGATAGTAAATTACAAATTCTACTTAATGAGTTTGATGCAAAATTAGATGTAGAGAGTATTCGACCAGTTTAAAAATATTGTGTTTTCCCCTCACAATTTCCCTATCAAATTTATAAAACCATCAGAATATTTTTATTAAACTCTACCATTTTGTATGTTTTTAATCTAAAATTCGTCAATTTGTTTTTTAAGAGCCAAAAGGAGAGTGAAAATGAAACTAGTTGAAGTAAAACACCCACTTGTAAAACACAAACTAGGTGTGATGCGTGAAGCTGAGATTGATACAAAAAAATTCCGTGAACTGGCAACAGAAATTGGTAGCCTATTAACCTATGAAGCAACCTCTGATTTAGAAACTGAAAAAGTAACGATCAACAGTTGGAATGGCCCTGTAGAAATTGATCGAATTAAAGGTAAAAAAGTAACGGTTGTGCCAATTTTACGTGCTGGTTTAGGTATGATGGATGGTGTACTTGAACATGTACCAAGCGCACGTATCAGTGTAGTGGGAATCTACCGTAATGAAGAAACCCTTAAGCCAGTCCCTTATTTTCAAAAATTAGCTAGCGATTTAGAAGAACGTCTTGCAATTGTTGTCGATCCAATGCTTGCAACAGGCGGTTCTATGATTGCCACCCTCGATCTTTTAAAAGCAAAGGGTTGTAAACATATCAAAGTATTAGTGTTAGTGGCTGCACCAGAAGGAATTAAAGCTCTTGAGGCTGCACATACTGACATTGAACTTTACTGCGCTTCTATTGATAGCCATTTAAATGAACAAGGTTACATTATTCCGGGTCTTGGTGACGCGGGCGATAAAATTTTTGGGACAAAATAATCCCCAAAACAAGACGGCATTTAAGCCGTCTTTTTTCCGTGCGTGAAACACAAGAAAAACTGACCGCACTTTTAAGTTAATTCAAACAGAGAGTTGAAACTAAATGACAAACCAAACTTCTTCTTTTCCTTCGGAAAATCAAAGCAAATTAAAACAATCTTTCGTTGGCCTACAAATGCTTTTTGTTGCATTTGGTGCGCTTGTTCTTGTACCATTAATTACAGGACTTGATTCCAATACGGCATTATTAACCGCTGGCGTTGGCACCCTACTCTTCCAATTTTGCACAGGCAAACAAGTGCCTATTTTCTTGGCATCATCTTTTGCCTTTATCGCGCCCATTCAATATGGTGTTCAAACTTGGGGCATTGCGACTACGATGGGCGGTTTAGCGTTCACTGGTCTTGTTTATTTCGCCTTAAGTACTCTAGTAAAATTACGGGGAGCAGAAGCACTACAACGTTTTTTCCCACCAGTGGTTGTTGGGCCAGTAATTATTATCATTGGCATGGGGCTTGCACCTATTGCGGTGGATATGTCATTAGGTAAAAACAGTAACTATGCTTATAACGATGCGGTATTAGTTTCAATGGTAACGCTTCTTACCACTTTATCTGTGGCTGTATTTGCCAAAGGATTGATGAAACTTATTCCAATAATGTTCGGTATTACCGTAGGCTATATTTTGTGTTTGTTTCTGGGTTTAATTAATTTCCAACCAGTTATTGATGCACCTTGGTTCAGTTTGCCCAAATTAACGACACCTGAATTTAACCTAGAAGCTATTCTTTATATGTTACCAATTGCTATTGCCCCTGCCGTAGAACACGTTGGTGGTATTATGGCGATTAGCTCTGTGACAGGTAAAGATTTTCTAAAAAAACCGGGATTACACCGCACTTTATTAGGCGATGGCGTCGCTACTGCTGCAGCTTCTTTAGTGGGCGGCCCGCCTAATACGACTTATGCGGAAGTTACTGGCGCTGTGATGCTAACACGCAACTTTAACCCCAATATTATGACTTGGGCTGCAGTTTGGGCTATTGCGATTTCATTCTGTGGAAAAGTAGGCGCATTCCTATCAACCATTCCAACGATTGTAATGGGTGGAATTATGATGCTTGTTTTCGGTTCAATCGCAGTCGTGGGCATTAGCACCTTAATTCGTGGCAAAGTTGATGTTACCGAAGCGCGTAATCTATGTATTATTTCTGTCGTAATGACATTTGGTATCGGCAATATGTTTGTAGATGTGGGTAACGTATCACTAAAAGGTATCAGCTTATGTGCGATTGTTGCTATCATCTTAAACCTTGTTTTACCGAAAGCAAAAAATGAAGTAGAATAATCCTCATTTCAAAGGGTTAAATTATCATTTAGCCCTTTCTTACTTAATCTGTACTACATAAACATTTGAATAAGCAGCTTCCCTTACCCATGCATCAAATTGATGATGCCACATTAGAAAACTTTTACGGCGATAATAATCTTTTATTGCTTGATTCTTTACGCAAAAATTCATCTGATTTAAAACAACCGTTTTTCTACATTTGGGGAGATAAAGGCTCTGGTAAAACCCATTTACTTAGAGCATTCAGTAACGAATATTTAATCAATCAACGTACTGCGATCTATGTTCCTCTTAGCAAATCTCAATATTTTTCTACCGCAGTTCTTGAAAATTTAGAACAGCAAGAATTAGTATGCTTAGATGATTTACAAAGCGTCATAGGAAATGATGAATGGGAATTAGCTATTTTTGATCTATTCAATCGAATTAAAGCAAGCGGAAAAACGCTGTTACTAATTAGTGCAGATAAATCGCCTTCCGCACTTTCTGTAAAATTACCTGATTTAAACTCTCGCTTGACTTGGGGGGAAATTTATCAATTAAATTCATTAACAGATGAACAAAAAGTCGAAGTACTACAGCATACAGCTTACCAACGAGGATTCCAATTATCTGACGAAACTGCAAATTTTTTAATTACACGACTAGCACGAGATATGCATACTTTATTTGAAGCACTTGATCTACTAGATAAAGCATCATTGCAAGCACAACGAAATCTCACAATTCCTTTCGCCAAAGAAATTTTAAACCTATAACAAAAAAGGCACTAATGTGCCTTCTTAATCATCCACCTGATAATTTAACTTTAAACCCTTTTTGCTCTAATAATTGCTTGAGCAAATCTCGTTTTTCCCCTTGAATTTCAATAATACCATTTTTAACTGATCCGCCACATCCACAACGTTTCTTTAATTCTACAGCTAATTTTTTCAAATCCTCGTCAGATAAATCTAAACCAGTTATAACCGATACGCCCGCACCTTTCCTACCACTTGTTTGTTTTTGGATACGTACAACACCGTCTCCTTTTGGGCGAACTACAGAAGCCTTTTCCTCTTTAATTCGCCCCACATCTGTTGAATACACTAAAACAGAATTTGACATCATAATTACCCAATAGATACATTAATAGAACGGAGAACCTCCGCAGGATTATCCGCTTGAGTTATTGGGCGTCCAATAACTAAATAATCTGAACCTGCACGAATTGCTGCAGTAGGCGTCATCACACGTCGTTGATCACCAAAATCAGTTCCTATTGGACGAATCCCCGGTGTAACTAATTTAAACTCTTTACCACAAGTATTACGTAAAATTTCAACTTCTTGAGGGGAACAGACTACACCATCTAAACCCGCCCGTTGGGTTAAATGAGCTAAGCGTAAAACTTGTTCCATTGGCGATGCATTAATCCCAATTTGTAATAAATCCAAGTCTTCCATACTGGTTAATACCGTCACAGCAATAAGCAATGGCGCATCTTTCCCATAAGGTTCAAGAATTTTCTTCGCTTCTTCCATCATACGCAAGCCACCACTTGCGTGTAAATCCACCATCCATACGCCTAAATCAGCAGCAGAACGAACTGCTCTTGCTACCGTATTTGGAATATCGTGATATTTAAGATCCAAAAAAACATCAAAGTTACGTTGATGTAATTGTTTTACAAAATTAATACCAAGTGTAGTAAACATTTCTTTACCCACTTTTAATCGACACAAACTTGGATCAATTTGATCAACTAAAGCAAGAGCCTCTGCTTCTTTCTCATAATCCAATGCCACAATAATTTTGCTTGTCATAATGTTACCTCACTGAGTATCAATTAATTATGTTCTTGATTTGAAACCGGTTTAATACTTTCCCATTGACGGCAAGATGGGCAATTCCACAATAGCTTATGAATTTGATAACCACAATTTGTACAACGATAAGGCGATGTTTGCTTAATCCTTTCGCCAACCATTTTATGTAATAAAATTAAGCTTTCTTTTCCCCGCCCGTCTTCTGCATCATCAATTTGATACTGCATAAAACGATGGAAAATTAAAGTACTTGGATTTTTTGTAAGTTGTTGATAAAGCTTAGCTTGCGCAGCAGACTTACCATCTTTTTCTTCAATTAATTTGACTAGAGCTAGTTCTACTTCATCATTATTAATAATTTGACCTGCACGAATTAAAAATAACTCAAAATTATCTAACTGATTTAATTCTTCATAACAATGTTTTAAAGGTGACAAAATTTCACCCGTATAATCTGGATTTTGCTCCAAAACATTTTCTAAAATTTCTACTGCTTGTTGATATTGACCATCAAGCATTGCTAAATTTGCAAGCAATAAAGAAGCGCGAACACAAGTCGGAGAAACTAACAATGCTTTTTGTAAAACACTGCGTTTTTCAACCGCACTTTCAGGTTCTAAACTTTGTGAATATTCACAATAACATTGCGCAAGTTCAATATTATTCTCTTGTGGCTTTATTTTAGCGAGTTTTTCAGCAATATTGACTGCTTTTTTCCATTCTTTTGTTTTTTGATAAATCACTAAAAGTTGCTGTAAAGCATTTTCTGCAAATTCAGGTTCATCTACTAGTAAAATATAAAGATTCTCAGCACGGTCAAAAAAACCAACCACCATAAAATCTCGAGCAAGCTGTTGTTTTGCAAGTAATTTTTGTTCAAAAGTATAATTAGGACTAAGATCTAAAGCTTGATGAATACGCAATGCACGATCAACTTCGCCTCGAGAACGAAACAGATTGCCAAGTGTAAGCTCGGCTTCAAATTGGGAGTGGCTTTCGATTTCATTTTCGATTTCTTGCTTTTGCAACATATCTAAAAACAAATCTACAGCTTTATCAGTTTGATTAGAAAGTAAAAAATTCACTCCCGTAACATAATCTCGGGAGAGTTTATTACTTATGTCATCTTGATCTTTCTTCGCACTACGCCGCCCCATATACCAGCCATAGGCAGCAGCAATAGGCAATAATAGAAAGAGTAATTCTATCATTAAACGACCTTATCGCGCGTAGTCGTCAATTCATTGATTTGTAAAGTCTGACGTTTCACTTGACGAGCTAGTGCCATATTTTTTAATTTTAACTTAATATAGAAAAAAGCAGTAATTAGCCAACCAAGAATTAAACCTAACCCAAATAAAATAGCAACGAGGCTTGAAAGCTGAAACTGATTTTCTGCCACAATATAATTAAATGTAATAATCTGATCATTATTCGCACCAATGGTAATTGCAACTAACACAATAGCAATAAAGATCACAATACCTAAAATATATTTAATCATTTCATTTCCTTTAAAATATTTGTAACCCAAAATAAACTTTTTAATCAAAAATATTTTAATTAAATTTTAATCAATTAAGCCTGAACATCCACTCGAGCTTTTAATTCTTTACCCACTTTAAAATATGGAACAGACTTAGCTGATAAGTTTACTGAATCGCCTGTTTTCGGATTTCTTCCCAAACGTGGTTGCCGATGATGTAAAGAAAAGCTACCAAAACCTCGAACTTCAACACGATCACCATTTTCAAGAGATTGAGAAATAAACTCTAAAATATCTTTTACCATATTTTCAATTTCTTTTGCAGGTAAAGTTGGCTGTTTTGCTGACAATTTTTCCATAAGTTCTGACTTAGTCATCCTCTATACTTCCTTAATATTACTTAAATTAAGATCTATTGATAATAAATTACACAAATATATTAGCAATAACTCCTAACAAATAAGGCTGGACATCAGCCCAGCCTTATTACGTGAATTAATTATTCACCTTTAGCTGCTTTAAATGCTTCAGCCATTGCATTTGGAATAACAATATCTTCTTGTTTGTTATTTACACTTGCAACTGCCGCAGCTTCTTCAGCTTGATCTTTTGCTTTCACTGATAAGTGAACAATGCGAGATTTACGATCTACTCCAGTGTATTTCGCATCAACCACATCGCCAACAGCTACTTCACTTGTTAAATCAGCAGAACGGATATAACCTTCAACACCACCTGCTAATTCAACTTTAGCACCTTTAGCATCTGCTTCAACAACAGTTGCAGATACTACCGCACCTTTTTTGTTGATTGCAACAAAGTTATTGAATGGATCTTCTTCAAGTTGTTTAATACCTAAAGAGATACGTTCTTTTACTGCATCAACAGCTAATACAACAGCTGACACTTCGTCACCTTTTTTGTATTGACGAACAGCTTCTTCGCCTGAAATACTCCAAGAAATATCAGATAAGTGAACTAAACCATCGATACCACCTTCAAGACCAATGAAGATACCGAAATCAGTGATAGACTTGATTTTACCCGTTACTTTATCGCCTTTGTTGTGAGTATCAGCAAACTGAGTCCAAGGGTTAGTTTTACATTGTTTTAAACCTAAAGAAATACGACGACGTTCTTCATCAATTTCTAATACCATTACTTCTACAGTATCGCCTAAGCTAACCACTTTAGATGGGTGGATATTTTTATTAGTCCAATCCATTTCAGAAACGTGAACTAAACCTTCAACGCCATCTAAGATTTCAACGAAACAGCCATAGTCAGTTAAGTTAGTTACTTTACCTGTTAATTTGCTGTTTACTGGATGATTTTCAGCAATTGCTGCCCATGGATCTTGACCTAATTGTTTTAAGCCTAAAGATACACGAGTACGATCTTTATCGAATTTTAATACTTTAACAGTAACTTCATCGCCAACATTTACGATTTCACTTGGGTGTTTAACACGTTTCCAAGCCATATCTGTGATGTGTAATAAACCATCAACACCACCAAGATCAACGAATGCACCGTACTCAGTTAAGTTTTTAACGACACCTTTAACTTCTGAACCTTCCACAAGATTTTCTAATACTTGTTCACGTTCTTGGCTGTTTTCAGATTCAATTACTGCACGACGAGAAACAACAACGTTGTTACGTTTTTGATCTAATTTGATTACTTTGAATTCTAATTCTTTGCCAAGTAAGTGATCTGCTTCACGCGCTGGACGAGTATCAACTAAAGAACCTGGTAAGAATGCACGAACACCGTTTAACTCAACTGTGAAGCCACCTTTCACTTTGCCGTTGATTAAACCGATAACGGTCGCTTTTTCTTCGTAAGCTTTTTCTAATTCAATCCAAGATTCGTGACGAACCGCTTTCTCACGAGAAAGTTTAGTTTCACCGAAACCATCTTCAACTGCATCTAATGCAACATTTACAGTATCGCCAACTTGGATTTCAAGTTCGCCTTGTGCATTTAAGAATTCAGCAACTGGAATTGCAGACTCAGATTTTAAACCTGCATCAACAAGCACAAAGCCTTTTTGGATAGCTACTACAGTACCGCTAACGATTGAACCTTGACGAGTTTCAAGGACTTTTAATGATTCTTCAAAAAGTTGAGCAAAAGATTCTGACATATAAATAATCTTCTTAATTTAAGTTAATAACATCCACATTAAAATCCATAAAATGCGGGGTTGAGGATAAATGCTTATTCTTCCTTGAACAAACAGTTAAATCTAAACTGATACCTTTTCTTGAATATAAGCTAACGCCTGATCGATTACTTCACCAATACTCAAGGTTGTACTATCCAATAATAAAGCATCATCTGCTGGTTTTAGCGGCGCAACTTCACGATTTCTATCACGAAAATCACGCTCTTTTATATCGGCTAAAATCTGTGCAAAGTTACCATTTATTCCTTTATTTTGCAACTGTTTATAGCGTCTTTTTGCACGTTCTTCAGCACTTGCATCTAAAAATAATTTTACTTGTGCATTTGGGAATACCACAGTCCCCATATCTCTACCGTCCGCAATTAATCCATCATTTTTCGCAAAATCTTGCTGAAGTTGTAATAAAGCTGACCGCACTTTTTGAAAGACTGCTACTTTTGACGCAGCATCTGCCACTTCTTGCGTGCGAATTAAACGGCTCACATCCATTCCTGCAAGCAAAATGTTTACCTCGCCATTTTGAGGAATAAATTGAATATCTAAATGACGTGCTAATTCTGCTAAATCTGTTTCATTTGTTAGATCAGTTTTACGTTGCAATGCTGCCAATGCAGTAACGCGATAAATCGCCCCACTATCCAACAATGCATAGCCCAACTTTTCAGCCAACGCATAACAAAGCGTCCCTTTCCCAGCACCACTAGGACCATCAACAGTAATAATCATTCCCATACAAATTATCCTTTCATTCTCAAAATTTTGCGCATTATAGAGACAATTGCCCCTCATTACCATCCTAGAGATTATTACTAGCTTCCATGTTTTGTATGGCTTATCTAATAAAGTTAATTTCACAAGCTCTAGGAAAGCGTAAACTCCCTTTCAAGCTTTTTCTTAAATTTCAGAAAATCTAACCACATAGAAAAAGGTTTTTAAAAACATTTCAAGGTTTTTTTAATAACTATTGTGGCACTTAAGGACGAAATTCTTTCAGCTAAAGTAGCTCTTTTTTCTATTATTAAATTGGACAATCCTTCTGACGTTCTACACTTCGTTTATACAAAAAACTGAAATTAAGCACGCTAGACATTATGCCTTTTAATATATACGCATTTTTTCAAACTTGTTCTAAAGACTTTTCTACATTACAATAAAAAACGTAGCTATCAATACAAATAATCAAATAATCAAATAATCAAATAATCAAATAATCAAATAATCAAATAATGAGGACAAAGAAATGGCTGAAAATCGTTATGAACTAAATAAAAACTTAGCACAGATGCTCAAAGGTGGTGTTATCATGGATGTTCAAAACCCTGAACAAGCTCGCATTGCAGAAGCTGCTGGTGCAGCTGCAGTGATGGCTTTGGAACGAATTCCTGCAGATATTCGTGCTGTTGGAGGTGTCTCTCGAATGAGCGATCCTAAGATGATCAAGGAAATCCAAGGAGCAGTTAGCATTCCAGTTATGGCAAAAGTTAGAATTGGACATTTCGTTGAGGCTCAGATTTTGGAAGCTATTGAAATTGACTATATCGATGAGAGTGAAGTGCTTTCTCCAGCTGACAACCGTTTCCATGTGGACAAGAAAGAATTCCAAGTACCTTTTGTATGTGGTGCCAAGGATTTGGGCGAGGCCTTGCGTCGTATCGCTGAAGGGGCTTCAATGATTCGTACAAAAGGAGAACCAGGAACAGGAGATATCGTCCAAGCTGTTCGCCATATGCGCATGATGAGTCAAGAAATTCGTCGCATTCAAAATTTACGTGAGGACGAGCTCTATGTTGCGGCCAAAGATTTACAAGTTCCTGTAGAATTGGTTCAATACGTCCATAAGCATGGGAAATTGCCAGTTGTCAACTTCGCAGCTGGAGGAATTGCAACTCCAGCAGATGCGGCCTTGATGATGCAACTTGGCGCAGAGGGTGTCTTTGTTGGTTCAGGTATTTTTAAGTCAGGAGATCCTATAAAACGTGCTAGCGCTATTGTCAAAGCTGTAACTAACTATCGAAATCCACAAATCCTAGCACAAATCTCCGAAGATTTAGGTGAAGCCATGGTTGGTATCAATGAAAATGAAATCCAAATTCTCATGGCTGAGCGAGGAAAATAAATGAAAATCGGAATATTAGCTCTACAAGGTGCCTTTGCGGAACATGCACGAATGCTAGAAAAATTAGGAATTGAAAGTGTCGAACTGAGAAATTTAAAAAATTTTCAACAACATTACAGTGATTTATCAGGTTTGATTCTACCTGGCGGTGAGTCCACCGCCATAGGAAAACTTTTAAGAGAGCTGTATATGCTGGAACCGATAAAACAAGCTATCTCTTCTGGCTTTCCTGTCTTTGGAACTTGTGCTGGTTTGATTCTGTTGGCTAAAGAGATTACTTCTCAGAAAGAGAGTCATTTTGGAACAATGGACATTGTGGTTGAGAGGAATGCCTATGGACGCCAATTGGGAAGTTTCTATACAGAAGCAGATTGCAAAGGGGTTGGTAAAATTCCTATGACTTTTATCAGAGGACCTATCATCAGTAGTGTTGGTAAAAAAGTCAATATTCTTGCAACGGTAAATAATAAAATCGTTGCAGCCCAAGAAAAGAATATGCTGGTAACATCATTTCATCCTGAATTAACAAATAACTTGAGTTTGCATAAGTACTTTATCGATATATGTAAAGTAGCATAAACCATTATCTGCATATCTGCCCTCCCTAGGAAACAAACCATATTGTAGCAATGAGAGCAGATAATTTTCATCAAAAAACCGAACAGTTACTAGACTTAAAACCGAATGCAAGGTAGGATAAGGTTGAACAAAAACAAAATTTCTTGTTGTATTGACGAGAGCAAACGCCACTTCGTAATTGGGCTTTCCCCAAAACGAACCAAAATCAACAATCCTAAAGACATTACACACCATTGAGTATTTACAAGGTTTCAATGCGGACTGAATCATCTATGAAAGCACCGACGGCTTGGATCTTACGATTGCCAAAATATTATATCAAGCAGCCTTTTTCGTGCTCATTGCCAATCCACGACAAATCAATCACTTTACAATGTCACATTTAGTAACCAACAATTACTGTACAAGTGTAGACTGGAATAAGTCAAATAATTTTGCGGTAAACATCAGATAATTTGCTGACCTTATTTTGATGAGTTGGCTCTATCTAAGAAGAGGAAATAATAAACAAGCGGTCACATTTGACATCTTGTTTGCATTTTAGAGGTTTATTCCGCCCAGTATTTTTTCCTCGTCGTTTTACCAATACCTGGATTAAAGCTATTGGTTGGATCCAACTCTTTATAGAATTTTCTCAAGGTTGGTTTAGCCTCGTATAAATGCCCTACATTGTGTTCGGCTGGGTATTGCGCACCACGCTTGTCAAGTAATTTCAACATTTCGTATTCTAGTTCTTCATAATCATAACCTTTTTTTACAATGTAATCTTGGTGAAAGACATGGCACATAAAATGTCCGTAGTAAAGTTTAGAGATAATTCTGTTATCAATTTCTGGCGGTAACACTTCAAACCAATCTTGATCATTGCGACGTAATGCAACATCTAAAGCAACTATTTCTTCTACTTCTTTTTCGTGAATTGCACGATAACGAATTGCAGCACTTGCAACAGCGAAACGATGAAGCATTGCTGCTTGGGTTTCGATTGCATTACATTCAAAATAGCCACCTTTTGAGCCATCTGCAATGTAGGATTCCAAATATTCACGGGCTTCTTGAATGCCTTTTCCACCCATTTTGATAATTAAGTGATGCTCGTATTTGTTGCGATAATCCCATAAGCTTTGTGGAAGATGTTCTGGGATGAATTTAGACACAGTTTGCATAAGTTTATCGCTTAAATGTTGTGGTAAAAAGAAGAATTTTTTGCCGATGCGATCCACGTTTGATTTTAAGGAAAAGAGTTTTGGTAGCCAATGTGTACCAAACTTTTTAATGACCCAAAAGGTATCTTTGCCATATTTTGCTGCGATGTCAAATGCATCACGATGGATATATTCACCTGAAATGGGTAGCACTTCGAAGTTTACTAACATGTGGCGACGAATATCGCTCAACACAGAAGTTTGATTGGTGCCGATATAGAAAACAGCCGTCTCTTTTTCAAGCGGAAAGGTGTCTAAACGAACCGCAAAGACAGCAAGTTTTCCTGCACAGCCTGAGGCTTCATAGTGGCGAGCTGGGTCGGCATTAAAACGAGCAGGGGAGCCTTCATCAACTTGACGAACATAGTTGCAGTAGTAATGGTCGTGACCATGTCCGCAATCTTGTCGAATATCTTTAACCTGATAACGTTTTTCTTGTAGATTAGTTAAAATTTCTTCAGGAGTTTCTCCTAAATCAATGCCTAAATGATTTTTTAGTTCTAATTCACCTTTTTCATTAAGTTGAGCGTAAAGTGCCATTTCTGTATAGGCTGGTCCACGTTGAACTAATGCTCCACCTGAGTTGTTACAAATCCCACCAATAACTGATGCGCCAATGCAAGATGAGCCAATAACAGAGTGGGGTTCACGACCAAACGGTTTAAGTTGATTTTCTAATTCATTGAGTGTAGAGCCTGGTAAGCAAATAACTTGGGAAGCGTTATTGATGAGTTGGATTCCGTCAATTCGCATTGTATTGATGACGACAATATCGCGATCATAATCATTGCCATCTGGTGTAGAGCCACCAGTTAAACCTGTATTCGCCGCTTGGTTTATAACAATAACATCATGTTCAACGCAAACTTTTACAATGTTCCAAAACTCAAGTAGAGTGGCAGGGCGAACAACAGCTAGGGCGTTTCCTGTTCCAAATCGATAACCACTTCGATAAGCTTCTGTTTTAGTTGGATCAGTAATAATATAACGAGATCCAACAATATCGGTCAGTCGTGAAATGAGTTGTTGAACAGACATTTTATTATCCTCTTGTTATAAGAATTAGTAGTACTATAACAGAATAATTCCCATTTGGATAAGGACATTTTAGGCTTTAATCGGTGTTTTTTTGGAATTGCTCTGCATATAAAGAAAATTCTCTCTTTATGATAGGTTCAGTGCTGTATGGGTATTTCAATCACTCAATATCAGCAATGCAAAATCCGTTGAAACCTTTAAAGATAAAGAAAAATATTATTTAACAAACGAAACTTTTACTGAAATACAACCTATTGATATGCCAAACGAACGTAATATTCAAAATTATCACTCGACTTACAACAACATTCGGGATTGGCTTGGTTATCAAAAAGCTGGCGAGGAAAAAGCAAAGTCGACCATCAATTAGGAATTGGGATGAGGTAGTTTTTGAAGTGAATTTTAAGCACAATAAAAAAACATCAGAATTTTTAGCCGCACTTTCTAAAGTATCCGCTAATTTACATAAATGATTTAACCCTACCTATGCTGCTACTCTTTTAATTTTATGAACAGTATTTTCTGTTTCTTTCATATTATCTTTTGATAATTGAGTAAGATAATTAGGCATGATTTGTTTGAATAAAGATAAATTTTTTAAAATTTACATTCCGACCAAGGTTGGCAATATCAGATGATAGATTATCAACACATACTCAGGGAGAATGGCATTCAAAGTATGTGAAGGGAAATTGTTTAGATAACAGTAGAATGGAAAGCTTCTTTAGATGTTTTAATAACTGGAAAAAAAGCTCCATGAGCGTATTCAGAAGAGGCTAAAGACTGAGTCCTGTAAATGACAGAACTCAGTCCTTGAGCTAAATAAGTCTAACTTTTTGGGGTCAGATCATTTATCAATAAACTGATCAAAAAAACCGAACTTAATGTTCGGTTTTCTTCTTCATTACATAATACGACGCGATTGAGTGTAGGTTCTAGCCCAATATTTTTCATCAAGGGAACTTATTGTCACGCCTTGCCCTGTACTTGCGTGCATAAATTGGTTATTACCAATATAAACACCAACGTGATTATTTTTACGGAAGAAAACTAAATCGCCTTTTTTAAGTTCTGATTTATTAATTTTTCTACCTAAATGACGCTGTTCAGCCGTAGAACGAGGCAATTCAATACCAAAAACTTCAGAAAAAGTAGTTTGCATAAATGCTGAACAATCAATACCACGTTTAGTCGTACCGCCCATACGATAGCGAGTGCCAACCCATTCATTATAAACACTGGCTAGAGCCTTATCGCCCATCAAAGCAGAGGAACGGTTTGTTCTCACTTTGTGAAAAATGCCTGTTCGATTATCTTTTTCTAAATTATTAATTAAACCAGTTAATTGAATATCATCATTTTCTGAAATAACCTGATGACTTACCGTTCGTGGTGCATTAGAACAAGCGGTTGCTAATACAGCTAAACCAATAATAACTAAAATTCTTTTCAACATAATTTCAAATAATTAAAAGAAATAAAATTTCGCAGCGGCTATCAAAATTTGAATAAAATTGCCAGTAAAAATCCAATTCTAATGGAATTTTTGTGATCTTTTACACAATGACTTAATTTGTTCCACCAACAGTAATTTCATCAATTTTTAGTGCTGGCTGTCCTACGCCAACAGGTACACTTTGCCCCTCTTTACCACAAACCCCGATACCTAAATCAAGTTCTGATTTATCTGCAACCATAGAAATCTTTTGCATCACTTCAATGCCACTGCCAATTAAAGTTGCGCCCTTAACTGGTTTCGTGATTTTTCCTTTTTCAATTAAATAGGCTTCTGAAGTAGAAAATACAAATTTACCAGAGGTAATATCCACTTGCCCTCCACCAAAGTGCGGTGCATAAATCCCCTGTTTTACAGAAGCAATCAAATCATCAAACTGACTTTGTCCAGCAAGCATATAGGTGTTAGTCATTCTAGGCATTGGTAAATGGGCATAAGACTCACGTCGTCCATTTCCCGTTGGAGCAACGCCCATCAAACGGGCATTCATTTTATCTTGCATGTAACCTTGCAAAATCCCGTCTTTGATGAGTACATTGCACTGGCTTGGCACACCTTCATCATCAATAGTTAGTGAACCTCGACGATTTTCAATCGTGCCATCATCCACAATCGTACATAACGGTGAAGTCACTTGCTCACCAATCTTGCCTGTAAAAAGTGAACTTTCTTTACGGTTAAAATCGCCTTCTAAACCGTGACCTACCGCTTCGTGTAGCAATACGCCCGGCCAACCCGCACCTAACACAACAGGCATCAATCCTGCGGGTGCTGCAACTGCACTAAGGTTTACTAAGGCTTGACGAACCGCTTCTTTAGCAAAAAGTACTGCTCTAATATCGCCATCAACAACTTCAAAGAACCAATCTAAACCGAAACGCCCACCAGAACCACAACTTCCTCGTTCACGTTTTCCATTTTCCTCTACTAACACAGAAATAGATAAGCGAACTAAAGGACGAATATCTGCGGCTAATGTGCCATCTGTCGCCATAATTAATACTTCTTCATAAACAGAACTGAGGCTTGCTGAAACCTTGGTTACACGATGATCTTCTGCGCGTGCTGTACGATCAACCAAATGTAATAGCTCAATTTTTTTCTCTTTAGTCAAACTTTCCAAAGGATTAATCGCCGCATAACGAGCAATAGGATTTACAACATTAAAAGCGGATAGCGAAATCAAATTCCCCTGTTTGACTTGCGCAATTCCCTTTACCGCCTCCGCACATTGCTGCAAAGAAGCAAGATTAATTTGATCCGCATAAGCAAACCCCGTTTTCTCACCAGAAACAGCCCGCACACCAACGCCACGATCAATATGAAAACCGCCTTCTTTTATAATGCCGTCTTCTAATACCCAACTTTCATCTTGGCTAAGTTGAAAATACAGATCGGCATAATCAATATTGCGATGCGACATAATGTCAAAAATATTGAGTAATGTTTGAGTTGAAAGATTACTTGGTGTCAGTAATGTATTTGAAACTTGGTTTAACATATTTTTTCCAGTCTAAAGTAAATATCTTGTGAGTGCTTGTATCCGTTTAATACAACAGCACAGATTAAAATCGGATTAATAAAGTGCGGTTGATTTTGAGGTTATTTTTCCAAATGCGCTAATCCAAATTGATACAAAGCATTCTTCTTATAACCATACAACTCAGCAACTATAGCTGCTGCTTTTTTAAGTGGCAATTCTTCTGCAATTAACTCAAGTGCCTTTACCGCTTGCGGCGAAATTTCATCGTTATTGTCAGACTTTGGTTTGCCTTCCACAATCAAAACCATCTCGCCTTTTGTACGATTGGGATCTTCTAAAAGCCATTCGCGTAAATTTTTAATCGTATTCCCTGTAATCGTTTCCCAAGTTTTAGTCATTTCACGGGCTAACACAATATAGCGTCCTTCCCCTAGCACCGCTTGCATATCTTCTAGTGTATCTAAAATACGGTGAGTGGATTCATAAAAAATCAAAGTGCGGTCTTCTTCTGCGATATTTTCTAATTTATCTTTGCGTGCTTTACTTTTCGCAGGTAAAAAGCCTTCAAAACAAAATCTATCAGAAGCAATCCCCGATGCACAAAGAGCGGTAATTGCCGCACAAGCTCCTGGCAAAGGCACAACTCGAATGCCAGCTTCACGGCATTGGCGTACTAAATGAAAACCAGGGTCACTGATTAATGGCGTCCCCGCATCAGAAATCAAGGCAATATTACTCCCCTGCTTGAGCTTTTCCACCAAAATATGCGCTTTTTCTTGTTCGTTATGATCGTGCAAAGCAAAAAATGGCTTCTTAATGCCGTAATGGATCAATAAAAGTCCACTATGGCGAGTATCTTCTGCTGCAATTAAATCCACTTGAGCAAAAGTCTCTAAAGCACGTTGGGTAATATCTTGTAAATTGCCAATGGGCGTGGCAACAATGTATAAAATTCCGGTTAAATCAGTCATTTTTGTTTGCTTTTAAGTTATGAGATAAGTAAGATTTGCTACAACTATTGTCTGTTTATGATGGAGCAAAGATGTCTATTCTATTACAAGGCGAACGTTTTAAAAAACGTTTAATGCAAATTTTATTGTCAATGGCTTTAGCTGGCTGTTCAAATCTACTTGGTAGCAATTTCACGCAAACCTTACAAAAAGATGCAAATGCAAGTTCTGAATTTTATATAAACAAATTAGGGCAAACGCAAGAACTTGAAGATCAACAAACCTATAAATTGCTCGCGGCTCGAGTGTTAATCCGTGAAAATAAGGTTGAACAATCGGCAGCGTTATTGAGGGAATTAGGCGAATTAAATGATGCGCAAAAATTAGATCGTGCATTAATTGAAGCGAGAATTTCTGCCGCAAAAAATGCCAATGAAGTCGCACAAAATCAATTACGTGCATTGGATTTAAATAAACTAAGCCCGTCACAAAAATCTCGTTATTACGAAACCTTAGCTATTGTTGCCGAAAACCGTAAAGACATGATTGAAGCGGTAAAAGCGCGGATAGAAATGGATAAGAATTTAACAGATGTACAACGTCGTCAAGATAATATTGATAAAACTTGGGCTTTATTGCGTTCAGCGAATACTGGCGTTATTAATAATGCCTCTGATGAAGGTAATGCAGCTTTAGGCGGTTGGCTAACATTAATCAAAGCCTACAACGATTATATTCGTCAGCCTGTACAATTAAGCCAAGCCTTACAAAGTTGGAAAAATGCTTATCCAAATCATGCAGCCGCAACGTTGTTCCCAAAAGAATTGCTTACATTGCTTAATTTCCAACAAACGAATGTGTCACAAATTGGTTTACTCTTGCCATTAAGTGGAGATGGACAAATTCTTGGTACAACCATTCAATCGGGTTTTAACGACGCGAAAGGTAACTCAACCATTCCAGTGCAAGTGTTTGATACCTCAATGAATTCTGTCCAAGATATCATTGCGCAAGCAAAACAAGCGGGGATTAAAACCTTAGTCGGCCCATTACTAAAACAAAATCTTGATGTGATTTTAGCGGATCCTGCTCAAATTCAAGGTATGGATGTGCTTGCATTAAATGCCACACCACATTCTCGTGCGATTCCTCAACTTTGTTATTACGGACTTTCTCCAGAAGATGAAGCTGAATCTGCCGCCAATAAAATGTGGAACGATGGCGTGCGTAATCCACTTGTCGCAATGCCGCAAAATGATTTAGGACAACGCGTAGGCAATGCCTTTAATGTACGTTGGCAGCAATTAGCAGGTACTGATGCGAATATCCGTTACTACAATTTGCCTGCGGATGTGACCTATTTCGTTCAAGAAAATAACTCAAATACAACCGCACTTTATGCCGTAGCAAGTCCAACTGAACTGGCAGAAATGAAAGGTTATTTAACAAATATCGTACCTAATTTAGCGATTTATGCCAGTTCTCGAGCAAGCGCAAGTGCGACAAACACTAATACCGACTTCATCGCACAGATGAACGGTGTACAGTTTAGTGATATTCCATTTTTTAAAGATACCAATTCTCCACAATATCAGAAGTTAGCAAAATCCACGGGGGGTGAATATCAATTGATGCGTTTATATGCAATGGGTGCAGATGCGTGGTTGCTCATTAATCAATTTAATGAATTACGCCAAGTGCCAGGCTATCGCTTGAGTGGCTTAACAGGGATTTTAAGTGCTGATACCAACTGTAATGTTGAACGCGATATGACTTGGTATCAATATCAAGATGGTGCAATTGTACCAGTTGCAAACTAATGTTTTCTTTAAAACGTCAGCAAGGGGCGAGCTTTGAGCATCAAGCTCGCCTTTTTTTAGAATCAAAAGGCTTAACATTTATTGCGGCTAATCAAAATTTCAAATGTGGTGAACTTGATCTAATAATGAATGACAAAGAAACTATCGTCTTTGTTGAAGTTCGCCAACGAAGTCATTCCGCCTATGGTTCTGCTATAGAAAGCGTAGATTGGCGAAAACAACAAAAATGGTTAGATGCCGCAAATTTATGGCTTGCAAAACAAAATATGAGCTTAGAAGATGCTAATTGCCGCTTTGATTTAATCGCTTTTGGCAAAACACCTCAAGATATTCAATGGATTCCTAATTTTCTTGATTAATGGCTTTTTATAATGTTACAAAAAGTAAAAGATATTTATAGCGAAAGTATTCAAATTCAAATTGCAGCATCTAGCATGCTTTCTGAAAATATTACCAATGCCACACAAATGGTAATGCAATGTTTATTAGGCGGTAATAAGGTTATCGCCTGTGGCGTGTCGCGTTCTTATGCCAATGCACAGTTTCTCGTCTCAAACTTACTTAATCGATATGATTTAGTTAGACCAAGCTTCCCGTCTGTGTTATTGAGCTTAGAAAGTGCAGTGGGTTCTTCACTTGTTTTTGAACAACCGCCTGAAGAATTGTATTGTCATCAATTTAATGCCATTGCAAAATCGGGCGACTTACTTATTGCTTTTGCACCTTTGGGGACAGAAAAAATCGTGCTAAATATTATTTCTCATGCTGTCAGCAAAGAAGTTAATGTTATTGTGCTAACTGGCTCTAACAACGATGCCATTCAAGGAATTTTAGCAGATAAGGATCTAGAAATATCAATCCCAGCCACCAAAGAAAGTCGTATCTTAGAGAACCATCTTTTTGTGATTAATGCACTTTGTGAATTGGTTGATCAGACTTTATTCCCAAGTGCTTGACAGGAAAATAAATCACTTTCAAACTAATAGTAATTTAATCTAAAAAGGAGTTAATTATGACATTATCCCCGTTAAAAAAACTCGCTATCCTGCTTGGAGCGACTATTTTTCTACAAGGCTGTGTTGCAGCTGTGATTGGAGGTGGTGCTGTAGCAGCTAAAGTAGCTACCGATCCCCGAACGACAGGGACACAAATTGATGATGAAACCCTCGAATTTAAAGTAGAAAATGCTGTAGAAAAAGATGCCCAAATTAAGGCTGAAGGTCGTGTAAATGCAGTGTCTTACAATGGCCGAGTACTTTTAATAGGTCAAGTTCCTAATAGTGATGTAAAAGACACTGCCACAGCTCTTGCAAAGGGTGTTGAAGGTGTCAATGAAGTTTATAATGAACTAACTGTTAGCCCAAAAATCTCTTTTGCACAAATCAGTAAAGATAGTTGGCTCACAACGCAAGTCAAATCTAAGATGTTCGTTGATGGTCGAGTTAAAGCCACAGATGTCAAAGTGATTAGTGAAAATGGAGAAGTATTTTTACTGGGTAACGTCACACAATCTCAAGCCAATGCGGCAGCCGACATTGCCAGCAAAATCAGCGGCGTGAAAAAAGTAATTAAAGTATTCAAATACCTAGACTAATCCTTCAAAGTGCGGTGAAAAATTCAACAAATTTTTACCGCACTTTTTCTTATTTTTCTAAATAAAAAATTTTAATTTTTATTCTCACAAAAACCGTTTATTTTTAAATAAGTTATCTATTGTCAAGAATCAAATCAAAAAATTTATTACTTGCGATCTTTTCTCAAACACATTATCTTGTGCATCGTTTTCATAAAAACACTATATCTTGTGTTTTAAATCCTGTTTTAAATAACAACAAGAAGGCTAATACAATGAATAAAAGTTTAATGGTTACAAAGCGTGACGGTACGCAAGAACAAATCAATCTTGATAAAATCCATCGTGTGATTACGTGGGCTGCTGAAGGACTAGACAATGTTTCTGTTTCTCAAGTAGAACTTCGTTCACATATTCAATTTTATGAAGGCATTCGCACTTCAGACATCCACGAAACCATTATTAAAGCAGCCGCAGATTTAATCAGCAAAGATTCGCCAGATTATCAATATTTAGCTGCTCGTTTAGCGATTTTCCATTTACGTAAAAAAGCCTATGGTCATTTCGATCCCCCTCGTTTATACGATCACGTCAAAAAACTAGTACGTATGGAAAAATATGATCAAGCGTTATTAGATGATTATACTCGTGAAGAATGGGACGCAATGGACGGCTTCATCGATCATTGGCGTGATATGACGTTTTCTTATGCTGCAGTGAAGCAATTGGAGGGTAAATATTTAGTACAAAACCGTGTGACTGGAGAAATCTACGAGTCTGCACAATTCTTATATTTGCTGGTTTCCGCAAGTCTATTCTCTAAATATCCAAAAGAAACACGTTTGGATTATGTAAAACGTTTCTACGATGCCACATCGACTTTCAAAATTTCCTTACCTACACCAATTATGGCGGGTGTGCGTACACCAACTCGTCAGTTCAGCTCTTGCGTATTAATTGAATGTGATGACAGTTTAGATTCAATCAATGCAACAGCATCAGCTATTGTAAAATATGTTTCACAACGTGCAGGGATTGGTATTAATGCAGGGGCTATTCGTGCATTAGGTAGCGAAATTCGTGGTGGAGAAGCATTCCATACAGGTTGTATTCCATTCTATAAATATTTCCAAACTGCAGTTAAATCTTGCTCACAAGGTGGCGTTCGTGGCGGTGCTGCAACACTTTATTACCCAATTTGGCACTTAGAAGCAGAAAACTTGCTCGTATTAAAAAATAACCGTGGTGTAGAAGACAACCGTGTTCGTCATATGGATTATGGCGTCCAGTTAAACAAATTAATGTATCAACGTTTAATTAAAGGTGGCGAGATTACTTTATTTAGTCCATCAGATGTACCTGGACTTTATGAAGCATTCTTTGCGGATCAAGATAAATTTGAAGAACTTTACGTAAAATACGAACAAGATCCAACTATCCGTAAGCGTACTGTTAAAGCAGTTGAAATCTTTTCTTTATTAATGCAAGAACGGGCATCAACGGGTCGAATTTACATTCAAAACGTGGATCACTGTAATACTCACTCTCCGTTTGATCCACAAGTGGCACCAGTTCGTCAATCTAACTTGTGCTTAGAAATTGCATTACCAACTAAACCGCTTCAGCATATTAACGATGAAAATGGGGAAATTGCACTTTGTACGCTTTCCGCCTTTAACTTAGGTAAAATTGAAAACTTAGATGAATTAGAAGAACTTGCGGATCTTGCGGTTCGTTCTCTTGATGCCTTATTAGACTATCAAGATTACCCTGTTGTGGCAGCAAAACGTAGCTCACTTGCGCGTCGTTCACTCGGTATTGGGGTCATTAACTATGCCTATTACCTTGCGAAAAATGGTGTTCGCTATTCTGATGGTTCAGCCAACGATTTAACCCACCGTACTTTTGAAGCCATTCAATATTATTTATTGAAAGCCTCTATGAACTTAGCCAAAGAGCAAGGTGCTTGTGAATACTTCAATGAAACCACTTATGCAAAAGGCATTTTACCGATTGATACCTATAAGAAAGATTTAGATGCCTTAACACAAGAGCCATTACATTATGATTGGGAAAGTTTACGTAAAGATATTCAAGAATTTGGTTTACGTAACTCAACATTAACTGCCTTAATGCCATCAGAAACATCATCGCAGATTTCCAATGCAACTAATGGTATTGAGCCACCACGCGGTCACGTAAGTATTAAAGCGTCAAAAGATGGTATCTTAAAACAGGTTGTACCTGAATATGAAAATTTAATGGATAACTATGAATTACTTTGGGATATTCCAAGTAACGACGGCTACTTACACTTAGTCGGTATTATGCAAAAATTCGTGGATCAAGCGATCTCTGCAAATACAAACTATGATCCAAAACGTTTTGAAGACGGTAAAGTACCAATGAAAGTGTTGTTAAAAGATCTTTTAACCGCTTACAAATACGGTTTAAAAACCCTTTACTATCAAAATACCCGCGACGGTGCCGAAGATGTTCAAGAAGATCTTGATGACGGCTGTGCTGGTGGTGCTTGCAAAATTTAAACGCCCCTATTGTCTTCCCCAACTTATGGGGAAGATAGCACGACATAACGAATTAGGATACTTTCCTCAGTCTTTGATAGTTTCCCCTAATAAACAGGGAAAGCTAAATAAATGATAAGTTCTATTTAAAAGGATAAATAAAATGGCATACACCACTTTCTCACAAAACAAAAACGATCAATTAAAAGAACCAATGTTCTTTGGTCAAAACGTTAATGTTGCGCGTTACGATCAACAAAAATACGAAACTTTTGAAAAGCTCATTGAAAAACAACTTTCTTTTTTCTGGCGTCCAGAAGAAGTAGATGTATCGCAAGACCGTATCGACTACGCAGCATTGCCTGAACACGAAAAACACATCTTCATCAGCAACTTAAAATATCAAACCTTATTGGATTCTATTCAAGGTCGTAGCCCGAACGTGGCATTATTGCCTTTAGTGTCGATTCCTGAATTAGAAACTTGGATTGAAACTTGGACATTCTCTGAAACCATCCACTCTCGCTCTTACACACATATTATTCGTAATATTGTGAACGATCCTTCTATCGTATTTGATGACATCGTAACTAACGAAGAAATCATCAAACGCGCACAAGATATTTCATCTTACTACGATGATTTAATCCGTGATAGCCAACTTTATGGCTTATACAGCGAAGGCACTTATACCGTAGATGGCAAAGAATGCGTCGTGACTTTACGTAGTTTAAAAAAACAACTTTACCTTTGCCTAATGAGCGTGAATGCACTTGAAGCAATTCGTTTCTACGTTTCTTTCGCTTGTTCATTTGCTTTTGCTGAACGTCGTTTAATGGAAGGGAATGCAAAAATTATTAAATTTATCGCACGTGATGAAGCATTGCACTTAACAGGTACACAGCATATTTTAAATATTATGGCTGCAGGTCAAGACGATCTTGAAATGGCAGAAATTGCGGAAGAATGTAAACAAGAAGCCTATGATTTATTTGTTGCAGCGGCAGAACAAGAAAAAGCTTGGGCTGATTATCTATTTAAAGACGGTTCTATGATCGGCCTCAACAGAGATATTTTAGTTCAATACGTAGAATATATTACTAATATCCGTATGCAAGCTGTTGGATTGCCACTACCATTCCAAACACGTTCAAATCCAATTCCTTGGATTAACGCTTGGTTAGTGTCAGATAACGTACAGGTTGCACCACAAGAAGTAGAAGTAAGCTCTTATCTTGTCGGTCAAATTGACTCAAAAGTTGATACGAATGATTTTGACGATTTTTCTCTCTAATTAAAAACACATAAAAAAACCAACCGCACTTTGGGATATTCTTTTTAAATATTTAAAGTGCGGTTAATTTTTTGTTCATTTTAAAAGGCTTTCTAACACAGAAAGCCTTTTATTTCTTAGATTTCTAATAACAATCTTGTTGGATCTTCCAATAATTCTTTAATCGCTACCAAGAAACCAACAGATTCACGGCCGTCAATTAAACGATGATCGTAAGATAAAGCAAGGTACATCATCGGACGAATCACCACTTGACCATTAAGCGCAATCGGGCGTTCTTTAATAGCGTGCATTCCTAAAATCGCACTTTGTGGTGGATTGATAATTGGAGTGGACATAAGAGAACCGAACACGCCACCATTTGTAATAGTAAAATTGCCGCCAGTAAGATCTTCTACTGTTAATTTGCCATCACGACCTTTTTCAGCTAATGCTTTAATTTGTTTTTCGATCTCTGCCATACTGAGCTTATCGCAATCACGAAGCACTGGTGTGACTAATCCACGTGGTGTTGAAACTGCAATACTAATATCAAAATAGTTATGGTAAACAACATCATCCCCATCAATAGAAGCATTCACTTCAGGATAACGTTTTAATGCTTCCACAACCGCTTTAATATAAAAAGACATAAATCCTAAACGTACTGAATGTTGTTTTTCAAATTTTTCGCCGTAGGTTTTACGCAGAGTCATTATCGGCTGCATATCCACTTCATTGAAAGTGGTAAGCATCGCCGTACTATTTTTGGCTTCAAGTAAACGTTCAGCAATACGTTTACGCAAACGGGTCATTGGCACACGTTTTTCAGAACGTGCGCTATAAGCCACCGTACTAATTGTATTTTGCTCAGTGGCAACTTCTTGTTTCACTTGCTGTGCTTGTCGTTTTGCAATTTCACGTTCAATATCTTCACGTGTTAAACGACCACCCACACCCGAACCTTGAATTTGATCTGCTTGTAAATCATGTTCTGCTAATAAACGACGAATTGCAGGGCTCTGATCCGCATTATGATTATGATTATGACTATTTTCAATCGCTGCATTTTGACGATCAGATGGTGTGGGTTCATTCGTTGCTTTTAACGTCGCTGAACTGACATCTCCTTCTTGAGCCGTAGAAATTTTGCCTAGCAACTGTTTACTCACCACTGTTTCGCCCTCAGCTTGAACAACTTCAGCCAGTACACCATCAGAAAGTGCGGGAACTTCTAGCACGACTTTATCCGTTTCAATTTCCACAATAACCTCATCACGTTTCACAGTATCGCCCAGTTTTTTATGCCAAGTGGCAACAGTTGCATCTGCAACTGATTCAGGTAGGTCTGGAACAAGAATTTCGATTGTCATTTTATTTTTCCTTTTCTTCTTTTTTACTATATCTTAATTATCTTGGCTCCCCTATTTACAGAGGAAAGCAAAGATAAAAACCTTTATTAAATTAACCGCACTTTAAAAACTCAACGCATCTTCCACTAACTGTTTTTGCTGTTTAGTGTGAAGCGACATATAACCCACAGCAGGCGAAGCAGAAGCTGGACGCCCTGCATATTTGAGTTTAACGGATTCTGGAATTGCTGATTCAAAATTATGTTTGCTGCAATACCAAGCCCCTTGGTTAAGTGGTTCTTCTTGGCACCATACATAATCCGTGACATGCGCATAAGGCTCAAGCGCTTTCTTCACATCCTCATGCGGGAATGGATAAAGCTGCTCAATACGAATAATCGCTACATCTTTCTGATTATTTGCACGACGTTGTTCAAGTAAATCGTAATAAACTTTACCTGAACACATTACCACACGTTTTACATCTTTAGGATCAAGCTCATCAATTTCTCCGATTACCGTTTGGAAAGTTCCATTAATCAACTCGTCTAAACTGGACACTGCCAATGGATGACGTAGTAAAGATTTTGGGGAAATGGCAATCAATGGACGGCGCATTTTACGTAAAGACTGACGACGCAACATGTGATACACCTGTGCAGGTGTTGATGGCACGCAAACTTGCATATTTTGTTCTGCGCAAAGTTGCAAATAACGTTCAAGACGTGCGGAAGAATGTTCAGGGCCTTGTCCCTCATAGCCATGAGGCAATAACATAACTAAACCACACATTCTGCCCCATTTTTGTTCGCCAGAGCTAATAAATTGGTCGATAACAATTTGCGCACCATTAGCAAAATCGCCAAATTGCGCTTCCCAAATGGTTAAAGTTTTTGGATCTGTTGTTGCGTAGCCATATTCAAAAGCAAGAACAGATTCTTCAGAAAGTACCGAATCCCATACTTCAAAACGACCTTGATTGGCGTGTAAATGTGTTAATGGTACATACCCCGTACCATCATTTTGATTATGCACAACAGCATGACGATGGAAAAAAGTACCTCGTCCCGCATCTTCGCCTGATAAACGAACATTAACACCTTCATCAAGTAAGGTTGCATAAGCCATGGTTTCAGCCATGCCCCAGTCGAGCAATTTTTCGCCTTGATACATTGCTTTACGATCATTATAGATTTTTTCCACTCGAGGATGCGCACGTAAACTTTCAGGATATTCACATACACGTTTAGCAAGGGTTAAAAAACGTTCCTGTGAAAATTTGCTTTCATACGGCGCAGTCCAATCATAGTTGAGATATTGCAACCAATCCATTTTTGCCGTATCCATTTCTCGCCATTCAGATACCACGCGATCGCCATTATCTAGCGCATCGCGATAATCATTCGCCATCTCGGTAACTTGCTCTTCAGTCATCACGCCTTCTGAAACTAAGCGATCCGCATAAACTTTACGAGGTGTAGGATGTTTTTTGATGATGCTATACATCATTGGTTGAGTGGCTAATGGTTCATCTGCCTCGTTATGACCATGGCGACGATAAGAAATCAAATCAATAAAAATATCTCGTTTGAATAAATTACGATATTCCACCGCCATACGCGCAGCAAATGCCACCGCTTCAGGATCATCACCATTAACATGAATAATCGGCGCTTGAATCATTTTTGCAATATCGGTGCAATACTCTGTGGAACGCGTGTCATTCGGATTAGATGTCGTAAAACCAATTTGGTTATTAATCACGATGCGAATAGTACCGCCCACACTATAACCACGGGCATTTGACATATTCAATGTTTCTTGAACAACCCCCTGTCCTGCCACAGCTGAATCTCCGTGAACAGTAATAGCAAGCACTTTGCTATGTTCTGTATCATTCATACGAGTTTGTCGAGATCGAACAGAACCAATCACAACAGGGCTTACGATTTCCAAATGAGATGGATTAAATGCCAACGTTAAGTGGACTCTCTTATCATCTACGGCAAAATCAGAAGAAAAACCTTGATGATATTTCACATCCCCCGTACGTTCGCTGGAATGTTTACCTGCAAATTCATCGAATAAATTTTCAGGCTTTTTACCTAATACATTCACGAGCATATTCAAACGCCCACGGTGTGCCATTCCCATTACCACATCATTTACCCCTTGACGACTAGAATGGCGAATAATTTCTTTCATCAATGGAATAAACGCATCACTTCCTTCTAAAGAAAAGCGTTTCGCCCCAGGGAATTTCGCACCAAGATAACGTTCTAAACCGTCTGCAGCTGTCAGTTCACGAAGAAAATTGACACGTTCTTCAGATGTAAAAAGCGGTTTATCTAACAGGCTTTCCATCTTGCTCTGGAGCCACATTTTCTGCTCCATATCCTGCACGTGCATAAACTCCAAGCCAATTGAGCCACAATATGTTTCTTTCAACATTTGAGCTAATTCGCCAAGTTTAATGGTATCGCGTTTATAAACGTAATGATTTATATTGAAAGTTTCGTTGAGATCTTGTTCAGTAAAACCGTGATGGCGATAATCTAATTCAGGGACAGAAGATACTTTCCAACGATAATAATTGAGAGGATCAAGATTAGCCTCTAAATGGCCACGAAAACGATAGGCATTGATAAATTGTAGAACTTTCACTAATTTTGCACCAGCAGCAGGATCTATCACTGTCACCGCTTCATTATGATTTTCTCGCGCTAAACGACGAAAATAATCTCGCACTGGAGTATGGGGATGTTCAAGTGCGGTGGTTTTTGGCAAAGAATCAAAGGTTTTTCGCCAGCTTTCCTCCACCGACTGTGGATCACTCAAATAGCTTTCATAAAGTTCTTCTATATAAGATTGATTTGCACCGCCTAATGCTGTGCTGGCTAACCAATCATCAAACGCCTTGTTTTGCTGCATAATTACCTCTTTATTATGATATTTGAAGCAATATTTTCGCTCCATTTTTTACGCATTATACATAGGATTGCAACGGAAATAAGCCTCTTATCAGAAATTGTTACAAATTTGTGATCTAGTTCAAACTCTTTAGATTTCAAACAATAAAAAACCGCACTTCATCTCTTAAACAAAGTGCGGTTATTTTTACTTGTGTTTTTAAAACTTCAACGTATTACCACATACATCCTACGCTTGCTCCACCGCCAGAATAGCTACTTGATGAAAGAGCTGCGTTTTGCCTTTTTCTAACTTTTTCACTCTGCATCACCATTCACTTTACCATAGACAGGCTTCCACGTAGGAGTTGCAGCAAAAGATTGAACAGAATAAAAAGAAGTGGAAATAAGTAGACTGATTAAAGAAAGGCGGATTAGACTATTTTGCTTGCTTAATGATTTTCATTGTTTTGCTCCTTTGTCAAGAAAATAATTAAGGGCGTTGGTTGTAACAGAAAATAATTTCAAAAATGTGAGCTACTTCACATTTTGGAAATTAAATAAAAAACGTGGAAAAAATTTACCGCACTTTTAGGCTAATTGATCATTTATTTTGCACTTGATTGATCAATAACCTCCAAGAATTTAGGATTTAAGATTTAGGATTTAAAAATGGATTACTCCGCTTTTCTTGCCCAATGGTTGTATAAGGTCCATGCCCAGCAATAATAATCAGATCATCATTCAACGGTAATAGTTTTGTTCGAATAGAAGAAATCAATGTTTCATAATCCCCGCGAGGGAAATCGGTACGACCAATTCCGCCTTGAAATAATACATCGCCCGTAAACGCCACTTTTTTCTCATGTTCAATAAAACCAATATGCCCAGGTGTATGCCCTGGTAAATGTAAAATCTCGAAATTAAAGCCATCTAATTTTAAGATTTCACCTTCTTGATTAAACCAACGATCAGGTAAAAAGGCTTCAATATTTGGCAAGCCAAAACGTTGGGCTTGCACGGGTAAACTCTCAAATAAAAATTTATCTTCTTCATGAGAGCCCCAAATTTCAACGCCAAAATGTTGTTTTAATTGCATTGCAGCACCAACGTGATCTAAATGACCATGGGTAATCAAAATCACTTTGAGATTTAAATCCAGTTCTTCAATGCGTTGAATTAGGCGTTCGGCTTCGCCACCTGGGTCAATAATTGTGGCATTTTTTTCATCATCCCAAATCAAAGAACAATTTTGTTGGAATGCGGTAACGGGGATAATTTCGATATTCATTTTTAATCCTTATAATCGATAAAACTGTTGAGTATTCAAAAGGATTTGCTTTTGAACAGAATGTAATGGCAAAGACTTTAATTCAGCTAGTTTTTGCAAGACTGCCAATAATTGTTCAGAAATGCCCGCACGTTCAAATCCCTCGTGTTGCCAAGGGCTATCCGTTTCAATCATCAAGCGATTTAAGGGTAAATGTTGTGCGACATATTGCGTTTTAGGGTTCCATAAAATATCAGGGGTTAGGCTTGCAAAATAGGGGGTAGAGAAAAATTTCTGAAAAGATTTTTCATCTGTCTTAAACCAGTGAAAATGAGCCCGTTGAATTTTGTGTTTCTGCAATAATTCAAGGGCAATTTCTACATCGTTATGTACAATATGCAAATTTAACGGTAAATCCCATTTTTTCGCTATCAGAATAAATCGCTCCAGTAATTCAATGTAAGGCGCGTAATCTAAATTCGGATTTTCTCGTTTAGAATAATGTGGCAACCCCACCTCGCCAATGGCAGAAATTAAGGAATAATGTTCGTCAATCCATTGAAATAATTCTTTTTGTTCTTCTAAACTAGGTAATTGCTGTTCAGGATGAAAACCAGCTGCAAAATAAAGTTTCTTTGGGTAAGTCTGTTTTAAATTCAGCAGTTTTTTAGCACTGTTGAGATTAGTACTCACCGCAAGCATACCTATAATCTTTGAATGAGCAAGTGTTTGCTGAATATTCTCGTCAGAGAGTTGGTCTAAATGAAGATGGCTGTCAAATAACATTTCTTTTCCAATGAAAAACCGCACAAAAGTGCGGTTAATTTTACATTTGTTTTACACGCCTTTCCAAGTTCTCACAGGGCCTGTATCTACGTGAATGAAATTACTGGTTGGATAATAACCCACGCCACCATTTCGCAGACTTTCCGCAGAAGATTTCACTTTAATCAAAGGCACACCCGCAATACGAAAATCAATGGCTTTTCCTTTAATGTGATAACTATTTTTCGCTACGCCACGACTTTGGCGATGACGCATTGCATTAGTAGCGGCTGAACGATAACCACAAATTACTTCAATTTCAGCATTGCGTAAGCCTAAATTAGTTTGGATATTATAAAATTTCTGGAATAAATTTGGATCCATTTTATGCACTTGATTTGTCCTTTTATCACGCATTAAATAATCCAATTTTTTTAACATCGCAGGCGAAAAACCTTTTGCTAAAGAAAACTCGCCACTTAATCTTTCGCCCGTATTAATGTTGCGGAAAGTTAAAATACGAGGTTTAGGTGTTGAAACCATTGCTAATACAGAATTTGGTAAAATAGATATTCCTAACGCAATACCGCCCAGCGATAACCATTTTCGTTTATTCTGATCCACATAATTCATTATAGATCCCTTATTTTATTGAAGATATTTTTTTACGAGATCCCAATTAATCTCAGCAAGATTAATCTGACGATCATAACCATAAATATCAGGTAAATTTACAATATTTCCGTTTTCAATCCACGCTGTAACATAATATAAAAAAACAGGATTATCCGAGCGTATCGGCGCAGAAGTGGTTTTTTTACTTGCTAATACTGTATTTTTTCGAGTTTCTGTCCAACCTGCTTCTTTTAATAAAATACTTGCCAATTGATCAGATTTTTCAACACGCACACAACCAGAACTTAACGCTCGATTTTTACGATTAAACAATCCGCGATTTGGCGTATCGTGTAAATAAATTGCATCAGAACTTGGCATATTAAATTTATAATTACCTAACGCACTATCGCCAGCCGCTTGTCGAACTCGATAAGGAAATTTATTACCAATAGATTCCCAATCAATAGAAGCAGGATCAACAACATTGCCTTGATTATCTAAAATTGAATAATTATGCTCCGTAATATAATTTGGATCGGCTTTCATTTTTGGCAATAAATCTTCATTAATTAAGCGAATTGGCGCATTCCAAGGTGGATTTACAACCACATTACTTAATTTGCTATACATTACAGGTGTCCTGCGCGAATCTGTGCCAACAATTACCCGAGATTCTAAAATTAAATCGCCATCACGATAATACTGTAATTTATAGCTTGGAATATTCACAAAAATTCCATTATGAAAATCAGGAATCACACGTAAACGCTGTGCATTCATTGCCAATTTTTGAGCAATATTTGATTCTTTAGAAGTCGGAATAAACATCGGCAATGATTGAACTGTTTGGCGATATAAATGATTTTCTCCCGCTAAACTTTGTATGAAATCAAGAAGTTGATTATTTTCCACCGCACTTAACCAGCGTTGAATATGATCATTTTCAGGCTGTTGTGCTTGATACTGAGCAGATGAATACAACCAATTAGATGCTTGAGAACGAACATTTTGTGTGTAATATAAGTAATCTAACAAAATATCACTTAATAACACATCATAAACCAATCCGCCTTGTTGTTCTACCAATGCCAATGTTTCTAGTGAAGTTGCCGACGATTTTGAAATACCGCTTGCCACCATTGCCGCATAATCACGTAACAATTGACGAGCTGCCGCATTGTCAGTCCATAACGGGGCATATTTACGAGAAGCATATAAACGCGCGAGTAAAGGCTTAAATTGTAACTTATGATCGCCTATTTCGTGTGTTAGCGTCATATTAAGCAATGTTTGTTTTTCTTCCGTTAAACGTTGCTGATCCGCATAAATGGCTTCTTCAAGCTCTTTTCTTTCTGCGAATGACAAATGGGAAAGATTAATGCCGTACAATGATTTAGATTGGTCATTTTTGCTCAAACCTACTAAAACACAACCCGACATCATCATAGATAATGATAAGGCGAATAATGATAACTTTAAGGTGCTTTTAAACACTACCATTTCCTAAACCTTTATTAAAATCACCGCACTTGTTGCTTTTCTCAAACAAAGTGCGGTCAAAACCATTTAGTATTTATTTTTTACTTTCCGTTTTTGCTTCGGATAGGCCGTTTGCTTGATTAATTTTCTGATCTGAATTAAAAATAACGAAATCAGCTGCTATTTTTTCAGCTTCTTTTAAGAAGAAATCTGGTGCTTCGTAATCTTTCGGCAAATCATCAATATCTTTCAATGCTTTCTTACCCTCACGTTTAAAACGTTCGTTCAAATCTTTTAAACGTCTTGCATCATCTTTATCATTCTCTGCTTTACGCATTTTATAATTCAATGATAGAAATTTTCGATCTCGGCGTTCATTTCGCACTTTCAATTCTTCATTCAATGCAACAAATTCAGGATCTTTAGCAATACGAGCAAGATGTTTTTCATTTAGAATATTTACTGCATTATCAATATAATCGATATTTCCTACTTCCATATAACTCGCTGATGGGATTTTATCCCAAGCAAGCGCATTATCTTCTTTATCTTCCCCATATTCTTTCGAATCTATAATTTCGGGGAAATTAATATCGGCTGCAACACCTTTTAATTGGGTTGAACCACCATTAATACGATAAAATTTTTGAATAGTATATTGCAAAACACCCAACGGGCTCTGATCTAAATCATAGATAAAATTTAACGAACGACTCTGTTGCACCGTACCTTTACCAAAAGTATTTTGCCCGATGATAATACCTCGACGATAATCTTGCATTGCTGCAGCAAAAATTTCTGATGCGGAAGCACTGTAACGATTAATCATCACAAATAATAACCCCTTATATTGTTGCGTAGCATCATCATCTTCATGAACACGAATACGCTGATAAGCATCGCGAACCTGCACAACAGGGCCATCGGCAATAAATAAACCACTTAACGCCACCGCTTCCGTTAATGCACCACCGCCATTTTCACGTAAATCAACAATAAGAGCCTCAGCTTTTTGATTTTCTAATTTAACCAGTAGTTTTTTGACATCTTCGGTTAATCCAATATAAAAACTTGGAATTTTTATTACCGCAATGTTTTTTCCTGACACTTTTTCAAAGGTTAGTTTAGCCGCTTGATCTTCAATACGGACTTTATCACGAACCAAAGTAATAATACGTGATTTTCCCCCTTTAGCAGGCTCAATTTCTAAGCGAACTTTAGTGCCTTTTTTCCCTTTAATTTTTTCTACCAAATCTTCTAAACGCCAACCAACAACGTCTTCAATATCGCCTGTTGCTTGCCCAACACCAATGATTTTATCCCCAGGATGCAGCTTTTTACTACGTTCCGCTGGCGCGCCAGGTACAAGAGATTTGATGCTAATTTCATCATCTTCTGATTGTAAAGTAGTCCCAATGCCTTCCAAAGAAAGATTTATACTTTCATTAAAACTTTTTGCTGTTCTTGGGGAAAGATAACTGGTGTGAGGATCAATTTCACGCGCAAAAGCATTCAAATAAATTTGAACAATATCGTCTGCTTTTGTTTGCGTTAAACGACGAATGGCTAAATTATAGCGTTTTGTAAGCTTTGCTTTGATTTCTGACCATTTTTTATCTTTTAATTTAAAATTAATAATGTCATTTTTTACACGAGCATCCCAAAGTTTATTCGCATCAGCTTCAGTTTGTGGCGCAGCCGCTTTTTCACGATCAATTTCAATTTGATCTTGACCATTTAAATCAGGCTCTTTATCTAATAAAGATAACGCATAAGTATAACGTTCATAGCGACGTTTCATCATTACATCATAAATGTCAAACGCCGCAGAAAGATCGCCTTGACTCAACTGTTCATCTAACTTAGTACCATATTTTTGACGAAGTTCGTCTATATCAGACTGCAAAAAAGTATTGTGGCTAAAATCTAAATTTTTAATATAACGATCAAAAATTTTCTCGGAAAAATCATCATCTAATTTAATCTTACGATAATGGGATTGAGTTAATCTTGTCGTTGCACGCTTAGTTGCCAACTGGCTTTCTTCACTTATCGCTGGAATACTAATGTCACTTGGTTTTAATGTAGGTTGTACAGCAAATGCAGGAATTGCACTGCTCAAACACACCGATAACCACGCATAACAAATCACATTTTTTGACATTTTAAATTTCATAACCATTTCCGAGTCAATTTTTATTTATTAAGCAAATAAACGATCTGCAGCAACGTTCATAATCAAACCATTTTCAAGTTCAACACGTGCTGAATCTTTTAATACTTCTACCACTGTTGCTTTTTTAGCATTATCTCCAGCTTTAACTTTCACAACAGAACCAACAGAAATTTGTGAAAAATCAACCGCACTTAGTGATAATTTACTCTCTTTTTTAAGGTTTTTATTCGCAGGTTTACGCGGATGCTTTTTTTGTTGTGCTTTTTTAGCTGCAGCTTCTGCTTTACGTTTTTCCGCAAAACGCGCTTTCGCTTCAGCAAGTTGCTGTGCAGCGTGAGCAACGTGTTCTGCATCTAATACACCCGCAGGATTACCCTGTAAATCAACACGCACTGCACCTTCACGACAGCCATATAAATAACGCCAATTTGATGTGTATTGGCGAAGAGCCTGACGCAATTGGGTTTTACTTACGCGTTCATCATCTTGTAATGCTTCAGCTAAATCTTGAAATAAACCTATTTTTAATGGTTTTGCTTCGCCCTCTAAAACAAAGCAAAGAGGAAATTTTTCTGCTAAATAAGTAATGATAGCTTTTGCGTTGGTTAATTTTTGCACTTCCGTTTGCACATCTGTAACTTGAGATGATAATTGTGTGTCAGTCATAGTTATATCCTTGAGGCTATTAATAAAATAAAGATTTGCCTAGTTTATCGCACTTTTTACAAAATTAACAACGGATCCCGTTATGCTGAATAAATTTCACACAAAAATAACGCCAAGACTTCACAAATACGTTAAAACAACGATAGAATGGCACGTTTTTGATTTATAAAGAAAGACCACAAGCGTGCCTAAAACAAAGCTAACTTCGCCTCCATTTAAAATTTTAAAATGCACAGAATGTGATGCTTGCATTAACGTGCCTTCTATTCTTCAATCAAATGAACAAGCCGAATGCCCACGTTGTCATCATCTATTAGAAAGTGGTACGAGGTGGTCATTACATCGTTGTGCAATGATTGCATTATCTATTTTGATATTAATGCCCTTTTCCTTGAACTACCCCTTATTAAGTTTACATTTATTAGGCATTAAAATTGACGCCTCTATTTGGGATGGCATTTGGAAAATGGCAGTGGGTGGTTATGAATACACCGCGTTTATGATCTTTATTTGTGCAGTAGTAATGCCGATTACTTTTGCACTTTTAGTTATTATGCTTTGGCTGGCTAAGATTTTTCAGATAAAACCACGTAGTGTTTTACTATTTCTTGGTTACATTAAAGCTTGGGTAATGTTTGATGTTTATTTAGTGGCACTTGGGGTAACCATATTTAAAGTACGCGAATATGCAACATTAGAAATTAATATTTATTTAATTCCTTTTATTTTTACCGCACTTTTAACCACACTGCTTTTTATCAAACTTAATCTTTCCGCCTTATGGCAGGAATTTTATCCTGAATGTACTCCAGTTTATACAAAACAAGCTGTTGAATTATGTCCTGCTTGCCATTACACATTTACGCAAAAATCTATCTATTACGATCATCAACAAAAAATTTGTTGTCCCCGCTGCCAATCGCCTCTTAATACATCGGATAAGCTAAAATTACAAGCGACTTGGGCAACCTTAATTGCAGGGATTATTATGCTTTTTCCTGCAAATTTATTACCTATATCTGGCATTTATTTAACAGGTGCATTATCTGAAGATACGTTAATTTCTGGGGTTATTTCATTTGTTAAATCAGGTAGTTATTTTGTTGCTTTTGTTGTGTTTTTTGCCAGTATTTTCGTGCCTATCAGCAAAATTTTTATTATGCTTTATTTACTTGCTTGCGTGCATTTTAAATGGCAACATTCTATTAAATGGCAAATGCGTTTATTACATCTAGTACATTTTGTTGGACGCTGGTCTATGCTCGATTTATTTGTATTAGCCTTAATGATGTCGCTTGTCACACGCGGAGAAATCATTAATTTTACCGTAGGGCCAGGCGCATTTTATTTTGGCGCAGCCGTATTTTGCACTATGCTTTCCACCTCACAATTTGATAGCAAATTAATTTGGAAAATTTATGACAGAGAAAAATAATTCCTCCTCAATAGAAGAAAAATATCAAGAAATAACAGCCAACTTACGTAAAACAAAACGCATTTCGCCTTTTTGGCTATTGCCTTTTATCGCATTATGTATCGGGGCAATTTTATTCTTCCAAATTGTGAAAGAACGCGGTACTAGCATTACAATTACTTTTGCTAATGGTTCTGGCATTGTGGCAGATAAAACTCAAATTCGTTATCAAGGATTACAAATTGGCATAGTAAAAGAAGTTCATTTCACTGATAACCTACAAAAAGTAGAAGTTATTGCAAATATCAATCCTGAGGCTTCAAATATTTTACGTGAAGACACAAAATTTTGGCTTGTACAACCAAATGTTTCCCTTGCAGGCATTTCAGGATTAGATTCTCTCGTGTCAGGTAATTACATCACTCTTCAACCGGGTGATGGCGATCGTGAAGATGAATTTATAGCAGAAGAACAAGGGCCTATTGCGCAAGTTTCAGCAGGAGACTTGTTGATCCACTTAATTTCTGATGATTTAGGTTCGATTTCTATTGGTGCGTCCGTGTATTTTAAAAAATTACCTGTAGGAAAAATCTATGATTACCGTATTAATAAAAACAATAAAGTAGAAATAGATGTGGTCATTGATAAAGCCTATGCCAAGTTTGTGAAAAAAGATTCACGCTTTTGGAATATTAGTGGCATTAACGCTAATATTAGCCCGTCAGGCTTAAATCTAAATGTAGAAAGTTTAAATGCCGTTGTACAGGGGGCGGTTTCTTTTGACTCTCCAGCTGACAGCCCAAAAGCAGATGAAAATAGTCATTTCACGCTCTATACCAATTTAAAAGCGGCTAAACGTGGGATTGAAATTAAGATAACTATTCCTGCCTCTACCGCTCTTATTGCAGGGCAAACGGAAGTTTATTCTCAAGATAATGCTATAGGGATTCTCGCCAAGCTAAGTGCGGTGGAAAATAACGATGAAATTTTAGAAGGCAGTTTATTGATCGATCCAAACCAAGCCTCTTTGTTTAAAGCAAATAGTAAAATTGTCCTACGCAATAAAAAAATGGATCTAGGCAATTTAGCAGAACCAAAAAAATTCTTTCGTGACGAATATTTTGATGTGATTGCGGGAGACGGCGAAACTAAACATCAATTTAACGTGATTAAAGAAAATGAATTATTACTCAATGCACCTAACACGTTAGTTTTAACCCTCACTGCGCCAGAGAATTACGGCGTCAGCGAAGGGCAAAATGTGTTTTATAACAATATGATAATTGGGCAAATTGTTTCACAAACAATTGATGTAAATGGCGTGCAATTTAAAGCAGCAATTGCCTCTGAATACCGTAATTTAATTCACGAAGATACTCAATTTGTGGCTGCAACCAATTTCGATATAAGCATTGGATTAGATGGATTGCGTTTTGAATCCGCGACACCAGAAAAATGGTTACAAGGTGGTGTTCGAGTACTAACAAAACAAGCTCAGGGAAAAGCTAAAACCAGTTATCCACTTTATCAAAATATTAGCAATGCAGAACACGGTATCACAGGCGATATTCTTACGCCAACAATAACCTTACATACCCAAACATTACCAAGTATTGATAAAGGCTCTCTCGTCCTATATCGTCAATTTGAAGTAGGAAAAATTTTAAGTATTAAACCTAAAACGAATAGCTTTGATGTAGAAATTTATATTTATCCTGCCTATCAACATTTATTGACAAATAAAAGCCGTTTTTGGGTAGAAAGTGCGGCGAAGATTGATGTCACACCGAAAGGCATTAGTATTCAAGCAACACCACTTGCACGTTCCTTAAAAGGGGCGATTAGCTTTGATAATGGTGGTTCAGGCAATAATCGAACACTTTATGCAAATGAAAGCTATGCAAAATCTATCGGGTTTGTCATCACGTTAATCACAGATGATGCAACTAATCTTAGCAAAGGAATGAATCTGCGTTATTTAGGCTTAGATGTGGGGCAAATTGACAGCATTCAGCTTGATGCAAAAGCGAAACGCATCACTGCAAAAGCCCTAATAAATCCAAATTATATGAATATAATTGCAAAAGAAGGTTCTCACTTTACGATAATCTCGCCACAAATTTCAGCAGGTGGAATAGATAACCTTGATAGTTTATTACAATCTTATATTGATATTGAAATTGGTAATGGCAACACAAAAACACAATTTAATTTAGCGCAAACGGCACCACAGCGTAATAAATTTAGCAATGGCACACCGTTTATTTTAGAAACGCGTGATGCGATGAATTTAAGTGAAGGTTCGCCAATTCTTTATCGAGGTGTAGAAGTTGGCACAGTGAAAAAATTTGAACTTAATAGTCTTGGTGATCGTGTATTAGTGCATATTACAATTATGCCGAAATATAGCCATCTTGTTCGACAAAACACAGAATTTTGGATCGCATCAGGCTACGACTTTAGCTTAGGCTGGAAAGGTGCAGTATTTAATACGGGTAGTGTTCAGCAGTTGCTAAAAGGTGGGATTTCTTTCTCCACACCAGCAGAAAAAGAAATCCAACCGCAAGCACAGCCCAACAAACGTTTCTTGCTTCAAATAAACCGCCCTGAAGAAGTGCAAACTTGGGGAAGTGGTGCGTTATCAAAATAACATAAATGAAAATATTTAATCTGCACCTTAATGAATTAGGGTGCAGGTAAGCGATTACCATTTTTCTAATGCTTCTTTATCGCTCTCTCTTGCTTCAATCCAACGCTCGCCTTGATTGGTTTGTTCTTTTTTCCAGAACGGAGCTTTGGATTTTAAAAAATCCATAATGAATTCATTGGCGTGATAAGCATCTCCACGATGTGCGGAACTTACCCCCACTAAAACAATTTCATCGCCAGTTTGTAAAAGCCCAACACGATGAATTACCGATACACGTTGAATATCCCAACGCGCTGTCGCTTGTGCAACAATTTCATTCAACGCTTTTTCAGTCATTGCGGGATAATGTTCTAAATACAAACTAGATACTGCATCGCCTAAATTAAGATCGCGTACTTTACCAACAAATATAACCGTTGCACCAACCGAATGTTGTTCAGAAAGCCATTGATAAACGGCATTTTGATCAAAAGGCTGTTCTTGTACCGAAATTTGAATATCCGTCATTTAGCCCCCTGTTACTGGTGGGAAAAAGGCAATTTCATCGCCATTTTTTACCGCACTTTCTAAAGGCATTAAGGTTTGATTAATTGCCACTAAAAGTTTACCTTTTTCCAGTGCCAATGCCCACTTATCGCCTTTTTGAGCAAGGTGTTCACGCACCGCTTCCGCAGTGGCAAAATCATCTTCTAATTGAATGGCATCAACGCCAATTAATTCACGAGTTTGAGCAAAAAATAAAATATTTAACATCTTATTTTTCCTCCGCAATAAAATGGCCTGATTTTCCACCGCACTTTTCTAACAGGCGAACTTTCTCAATCACAATGTCTTTCTGCACAGCTTTACACATATCGTAAATGGTTAAGGCTGCTACGCTTGCGGCAGTTAGTGCTTCCATTTCTACGCCAGTTTTTCCAGTTAATTTGCAAAGAGATTGAATACGAACTTGATTGGTTTCAAGTAACGGTTCTAAATTTACTTCCACTTTGGAAAGTAACAACGGATGGCAAAGCGGGATAAGCTCCCAAGTACGTTTTGCAGCTTGAATACCCGCAATACGAGCCGTAGCAAAAACATCGCCTTTGTGATGTTTACCTTCCACGATCATAGCAAGGGTTTCTTTAGACATGGTAACGATGGCTTCAGCATGGGCTTCACGAACTGTCTCTGCCTTTGCAGAAACATCCACCATATTGGCTTCGCCTTGAGAATTGATATGTGTAAATGTAGTCATAATATGATAAAAGTGCGGTTAAAATATTAAATGTTTTAAATAAGCGACAAAAGAACGCAGATGAATATTACCATTCATCTCACTTTGCTTTTTAGCCACCAATAGAAGCTAAATGATTTCTTACACCAGTATCGCCGATATGCAAATAATGATGTTCACGTTTGCCTTGAAGTGCGGCAAAAATACGAGCCTGTAAAATACCTTGCTGTTCGTGCGACTGCAATAAATCACGTAATTCAATGCCTTCTTCGCCAAATAAACAAAGATGAAGTTTACCTTTTGCTGACACTCTTAAACGATTGCAACTTGCGCAGAAATTCTTCTCATAAGGCATAATTAAGCCAATTTCGCCTGCATAATCAGGATGCGTGAATACTTTAGCAGGACCATCAGTGTGAGATTTATGCTGTAATGTCCAACCATTTTTCAGCAATTTATCCGCTAAGACTTGTCCTGAAAGATGGAATTTATCAAAGAAACTATCCATTTCGCCCGTTTGCATCAACTCAATAAAGCGCATTTGAATTGGGCGATCTTTCACCCAAGCGAGAAATTGTTCAAATTCTTTATCATTCAGATTTTTCATCAAAACTGAATTAACTTTGACTTTGTTGTAACCCACTTCAAATGCACGATCGATACCACGCATCACGTCATCAAATTTATTGATACCTGTAATTTGATGGAACATTTTCGGATCAAGGCTATCAACACTAACGTTAATAGACGTAATCCCTGCTTGCTTCCAATCAGCCACATCTTTTGCCATGCGATAGCCGTTTGTCGTGACGGCTAATTGACGAATGCCATCAATGTTAGCAATGCTTTCGGCAATAGAAATAAAATCTTTGCGTAAAGTCGGTTCGCCACCCGTTAAACGGATTTTCTCTGTGCCCATTTCAGCAAACGCTTGAGCAAGATGGATAATTTCTTTTAAGGTTAAGAAACTTGGTTTGTTAGCTTCGGGTTGATAACCATCAGGTAAACAATAGGTACAACGAAAATTACACTGATCAGTAATCGACAGTCGTAGATAGTAATATTGACGTTGGAAAGGATCGACTAAGCGAGACTCTCCTACGTTCTTGATAGGAATGGATTGCATTTTACACCTTTCTAAATATGGAGAGGATAAACCGTTTCCAGCGTATCCCTGAATAACACACGGCGTTATTGGCTTGCCACCGTATTTCTTCTGAAACTTAGGCTAAACAAGCTCGGAGTTATGCGTTAAATTTGATTTGTCGTCATTCTAAAAGATTTCACTTCATAAACACAATCAATAATATTGATGAAAATCAGTATTTTCCTAAATTCTTAAAAATCAATTATATAAAAAAATACATAATGAATTTAAAGCTGGCTCATTAGTGATAATTAATCCTATTTATATTAATAACCATAAATTTTTAGCTGATTATTATGAGGTATTTTTATTGATTTAAATCATAATTTAATCAATAAATAAATTTCTCTACTTTTCATAATCAGAAAAATATCCTACCATTTTTATCGGATTTATTTTTACTAATCAATATAGGAGTGATTTATGTCTTTTGCCCAACAAAAACTTAGCGAACTCGCTGTTTCAATTCCAGGTGCAACTAAAATTTTTCGTGAATATGATTTAGATTTTTGCTGCGGAGGTTCTGTATTATTAGAAGTCGCAGCACAACAAAAGAATCTTAACCTTGCTGAAATTGAAAAACGTTTAACTGATTTACAACAAAGTAAAGCAGAAAATAATGATAAAGATTGGACTTCGGCATCTTATGCAGAAATGATCGATCACATTATTACTCGTTTTCATAATCGCCACCGTGAACAACTCCCTGAATTAATTACATTGGCGGAGAAAGTAGAAAATGTACATGGTGATCGTGATGACTGCCCTATCGGCGTAGCAGCACAATTAGAAAAAATTTATGCTGAACTTAGCCAGCATTTAATGAAAGAAGAACAAATTTTGTTCCCAATGATCAAAATGGGGAATTATGCTATGGCCTCAATGCCAATTCGTGTAATGAAAATGGAACACGATGAAGCAGGACAAGATGTGGAAGTGATCAAATCGCTTACTAATAACTGCACACCACCTGCAGATGCTTGTTTCAGTTGGAAAGCCTTATATAGCGGTATTAATGAATTTATTGATGATTTAATGCACCATATTCATTTGGAAAATAATATTTTATTTCCACGTGTATTAAACGAAAAATAATTCAATTTTCATCAAAAAATAACCGCACTTTAATCTATTCCAAAAAACAAATTAAAGTGCGGTCATTTCTATAAAAATTTTGAGTTGGTCGATAAGCCGAGTTCTGTCGTGGACAATCATTCCTCTAGGCGACAAATTACTCTGCCGCTCAAGCAACCTACCCGAATCCTGAGCGGGCCACTCATTGGATTCCTATTTGGTCTTGCTACGAGTGGAGTTTACCCTGCTGCCAACCGTTACCGGAGGCACGGTGCGCTCTTACCACACCCTTTCACCCTTACCGTTTACACGGCGGTCTGCTCTCTGTTGCACTGGTCGTCGGCTCACGCCGCCCGGACGTTATCCGGCACTCTGCCCTGTGTAGCTCGGACTTTCCTCTCGTTTACTTGTCCCACTAGGTCGTATAAATACGGTTAAGGGCTTCAATAAACCAGCGATTGTCTAACCAACTCGGCGCATAGTATAGGGGCAATCACTAGTGCGGTCAATAAAATCCCCAATTTTTGAATATTACTCGTCAATCTTATCAGCAATAATGCCTAATTTTTCATTCGTATTTTTTTATGATTCCGCTAAAATAGCGCCAATTTCAACCGCTCTTTTAGGAAGAAAAATGAACTATCTAAAAATTGCACAGGATTCCCTTTTTGTGGAAAGCAACGCGCTTTTGAAACTCAGCCACCGTTTAGGCGAGGATTTTAATCAAGTCGTGGATTTAATCCTTGCCTGCAAAGGTCGATTAGTCATCGGCGGAATAGGGAAATCGGGTTTAATCGGAAAAAAAATGGTAGCTACCTTTGCCTCTACTGGCACACCAAGTTTCTTTTTACATCCGACAGAAGCCTTTCACGGCGATTTAGGTATGTTAAAACCAATTGATATTGTGATGTTAATTTCCTATAGCGGCGAAACCGATGACGTCAATAAACTAATTCCAAGTTTAAAAAATTTTGGTAATAAAATTATTGCCGTGACGAGTAACAAAAATTCCACGCTCGCACGCCATGCAGATTATGTTTTAGATATTACTGTTGAGCGTGAAGTCTGTCCAAATAATCTCGCGCCAACAACCTCCGCACTTGTCACGCTTGCCCTTGGCGATGCACTCGCCGTATCGCTTATTACGGCACGCAATTTCCAACCAGCTGACTTTGCTAAATTCCATCCAGGTGGCAGTCTTGGTCGTCGTTTATTATGTAAAGTGAAAGATCAAATGCAAACTCGCCTGCCAACCATTTTACCCAATACCAATTTTACAGATTGTCTGACCGTGATGAATGAAGGGCGAATGGGCGTTGCCTTGGTGATGGAAAACGAGCAACTTAAAGGCATTATCACGGATGGCGATATTCGCCGCGCACTCACCGCCAATGGTGCAGAAACGCTGAATAAAACAGCCAAAGATTTTATGACAAGTTCCCCCAAAACTATTCATCAAGACGAATTTTTATCAAAAGCAGAAGACTTTATGAAAGCGAAAAAAATTCACTCGCTAGTCGTTGTTAATGATGAAAATCACGTGGTGGGTTTAGTGGAATTTTCAAGCTAAGGAATTTCAATGCAACAAAAATTAGAAAATATTAAATTTGTTATTACTGATGTAGATGGCGTACTCACTGATGGACAACTTCATTATGACGCCAATGGCGAAGCCATCAAAAGTTTTCACGTTCGCGATGGTTTAGGCATAAAAATGCTGATGGACGCGGGTATTCAAGTGGCAGTGCTTTCTGGTCGCGACTCCCCTATTTTACGTCGTCGTATTGCCGATCTTGGTATTAAATTATTCTTTCTTGGCAAACTTGAAAAAGAAACCGCTTGTTTTGATCTGATGAAACAAGCAGGCGTCACAGCCGAGCAGACCGCTTATATTGGCGATGATAGCGTAGATCTCCCCGCCTTTACTGTTTGTGGAACTTCTTTTGCAGTGGCTGATGCTCCTATTTATGTGAAGAATGCTGTTGATCATGTACTTTCCACCCATGGCGGAAAAGGTGCCTTCCGAGAAATGTCCGATATGATTTTACAAGCTCAGGGAAAATCCTCTGTGTTTGATACCGCCCAAGGTTTCCTAAAATCAGTGAAAAATATGGGGCAATGATAACTAATTCGTCAATGTTATTGCTTAGTAAAAACGAAGTAACCACAAACATTGCCTATTTATCGCCCACTTATTGCCCCATTAACAACTCATCTCTATCTTCTATAAATACAGTAATTTGGTCTCAACGCCGAAATTATTCAACCACTAGTAAAGTGAACTTTAGTCCTATTCAATAATACTGATTTTTGCTGTGGACTAAAATCCGCGCTACAGCGTTCTCTTAGTACTAGTACAAACCCACAATAAAATATGACAAACAACAATTACAACACCTTCCTTGCAGTCTATATGCAAATATTTTAAA